>Ga0208040_1000539_pt1 | contig 43919 bp, 34 predicted proteins | sample AD_UKC083_MetaG_FD_184431 | JGI IMG/M metagenome (GOLD analysis project Ga0208040, IMG submission 184431) | Active sludge microbial communities of municipal wastewater-treating anaerobic digesters from USA - AD_UKC083_MetaG (SPAdes) (version 2) | ecosystem: Engineered > Bioreactor > Anaerobic >...
TCAAAACTCTCCCAATATTCAAAACGACATCGCTTGCAGTGAGGCCGTTCCCATATTCTTTGAAAGCCTCATCCCCGGACGTGCCGGTCAAAAAAGCGGCAATTTGTGCAGACACAAAAGTTGAATTTTTCTGAGCTATAAGCCCTCCCGTAACTCCGGCGAGGACATCTCCAGTCCCGCCGACAGTCATACCGGAATTCCCGTTCAGATTTTTTACAATATCGCCTTCATCGGAAACAACTAAATCAACTTGTCCCTTCAAAATAATATTCAAATGCAAATCCATCGCGAGCGATCGAAGTAAAACCATCGACTTCGGATCCGATTCTTTCACATCAATATCGCGATCCACTAAATTCGTAAATTCATTTCTATGAGGAGTGATAAGAATGTCCTGTTCAAGCGGAAATTTCTTTATTTTTTTCAATGCGAACATAGCGGAAGCATCTAATACAGTTGGCAATCTCAAGTTTTTCAAAATTTCCAAAGTTCCCTCAATCACGCTTTCACGACTTCCAATTCCGGGCCCGACCAAAACAGCATCGCAGGTTTTTCCAAATTCAATAATTTCAGACGCTGCACGCGGAGAAAAATATTCGGACGTGTATTTGCGAACAATGAAGTCCGGGCAGGCCGCGCGAGTGACATCAAAATTACACTCAGGCACATACAAATAAACCAAATCCACTCCAGCCCGAAGAGCACCAATGCCAGCCAAAATCGGCGCACCATGATACTCAGCCGATCCACCAATTATTAGCAGTTTTCCATTTTCTCCTTTATGCGAACTCGGAGCTCTTTTTTTGAGCAACTTTTTCGCGACTGACAATGTAATTTCTTTTTTCATATACGAGTTAGTTCTGGAATCTACTATAAGGGGTAGTGATTTCCGGATCCAAATGTTATTTGTTTTCTACATTTGCTCCACAATAAACAGCATTCATTCCAAGTTTTTCTTCAATTCTTAGTAATTGGTTGTATTTGCAAATTCTTTCAGTGCGACAAAGAGCCCCGGTTTTGATCTGGCCGGTAGCGAAAGCAACTGTAAAATCAGATATGAAAGTATCTTCCGTCTCGCCACTTCTATGTGAAACAACAGCAGTCCAACCTGCATTATGAGCCATTTTCACAGCCGCAATAGTTTCAGTCAAAGTCCCAATTTGATTTAATTTAATCAAAATTGAATTACACGCTTTTTTCTCAATAGCTTTTGAAAGTCTTTCAACATTTGTCACAAGGAAATCATCTCCAATAAGTTGAATTCTTTCGCCAAGAGCATTATTAAGAGCTACCCAACCATCCCAATCATCTTCAGCCATGCCGTCTTCTATAGAAACGATAGGATATTTTTCAATTAATCCAACATAGTATTCAACCATCTGTGCGGAATCATAAGAAACTTCTTTGCCATTCACTTTGAAATTATATTTTCCATCCTCATAAAATTCACTGGCGGCGACGTCTAGAGCCAACATTGCATCATCACCGGCCTTGTATCCGGCAGTTTTTATAGCGTCCAAAATCATATCAATCGCCGCCTCATTATTCGGTAGATTTGGCGCAAATCCGCCTTCATCCCCGACAGAAGTTCCAAGCCCTTTATCTCTTAAAATTTTCTTCAAAGTATGGAAAATTTCAGCACCCATTCGAAGAGCCTCATGAAAACTTTTCGCCCCAATCGGCATAACCATAAATTCCTGAATATCCAGTCCGCTATCAGCGTGTTGTCCACCATTCATAATGTTCATCATCGGGACAGGGAGTTTAAAAAAGCCACCAACCCCTTTACCGGTTATTATATCTCTTGTTTTTCCATTTTTATGATTATTTTCTACATCACAAGTTGCATTTGAATCTCCACCCATCCCAGCCAAATATTCAAATAATTCAACGCCTTTTTCATTCGCCGCCGCTCTAGCACAAGCCAAACTCACACCTAGTATTGCATTCGCGCCAAGTCGACTTTTATTTGCAGTTCCGTCCAATTTAATCATAGCTTCATCAATCTCTTTTTGCGCGCTCACTTCGAGCCCTTTTAACGCTTTAGCAATCTCCGCAACATTTTCAACAGCCTTCAAAACGCCTTTCCCGGCATATCTGGTTTTGTCGCCATCTCGGAGTTCCACAGCTTCATGCACTCCCGTAGAAGCCCCGCTCGGCACCGCCGCGCGCCCGAAAACACGCCTGCCAGAGCCGTTCGCGCCATCACCATTCATCGCGCCATCACCATTCATCGCACCATCACCATTCATCGCACCATCACCATTCATCGCACCATCACCATTCATCGCACCATCACCATTCATCGCACCACCACCATTCATCGCGCCACCACCATTCATCGTGCCACTACCATTCATCGCCCCCCCAATTCCTTCACACTCCACCTCCACCTCCACAGTCGGATTTCCTCTGGAATCAAGTATCTCCCTCGCGGTTATATTGACAATTTTTGACATAAGATAAGGTTAAATTTTTCAACGATCCGGCAAAAATCTTACCATAAAACCCGCTCCCTTGCCAAACCACCCTCTTTTAAGTATTATTCCAGGGCAAAAAAGGACATTTAACGTATATAAATATGGACATTTTATGGCACGGGAAAACCTGTTTCACGATCAAAGGAAAAACGGCAAATATAGTTATAAACCCGGACAAATCGATCAAAACACCATTGAAAGGTGATGTAGTATTGTCTTCGATCGGGCCACAGGAAGAATTGGCGGAAGTTTCAGGAGTGAAAAAGGTTTTCGATTGGGCGGGCGAATATGAAATTTCAGAGATTCCGATTGTTGGTTTGAACGCATGGACTCGCAGTCGCGGAGCAGAAGAGGAAGAAGGGTCAAAAGGCGATCGAACAATTATTTTTGGAATGGAAGTTGATAAGTTCAGAATTTACCACTTGGGAGGACTCGGCCACAAACTCACAACTGAAATGGTCGAAGAAATAGGAGATGTTGATATCTTGATGGTTCCGGTTGGCGATGAAAGCAATCTAGGCGGAGACAAAATGGAAGATGTTGTGGAACAAATCGAGCCAAGAATGGTTGTATTTATGGGCAGCGGAGATTTCCAAGCAGCCGCGAAGAAACTCGGCGCACCTGCAGTCGAAGAACAAGAGAAATTGACTTTAAATTCCCGCGAATCTCTCTCTAACGACAAAACTGTTTACACAATTTTGAAAGCAGTTTAAAAGCGCAATGCGCAGAGCGCTTCAGCGCTTGCGCACAAAGCACAATAAGTAGCGCCATCTTGCGCAAAATATAAGCTCCCATAGTTCAATGGATAGAACAAGGCACTCCTAAGGCTTAGATGCGAGTTCGATTCTTGCTGGGAGCACCAGAGGAAGGGGAAAACCTCAAAATGATCTTATCTGGCAGTCTAAGCCATCTCCAGTCCGATTGTCTCTATCTTTTTCACAGTAAACGGCTACAAACCTATAACAGGCTGGCTTTTTTGTATAAAAAATGATATAATGACGAGATGAGTTTAGAAGAATTAATACAAAAATCGTTAATACTGACAGATGAGGAAAAACAATTTTATTTGTTTATGATTCCTCTGTTGTCGAAGCAACTTTTGAAAAAACTTCAAAGAATTTTTGAACAAGAACAAAAAACTTTTGAATCCACTGAAGAAAATCACTCAAGACAGAAAATAGAATTAAATAAAAAATTCCTAAAAGATTTAAAGGAGTTTTATGAACAGGAATACAAGAAAGAATCAGTAAACGAAGAGAATGAAGAAAAAGAAAAAGCAGAAATTTTATTAAAACAACTAAATATCTAATATGCCAGGAGAAAACGGAGAAAATTTAGTTAAAGATATTAGAAAAAAAGAACAAGAAGTTCAGAAGGCGGAACTAAAATCTGCTCAAGAATCTAATATTTTCGATCCGGAACAATATGAAAAAGCGAACAAATCAGAAGAAGTTGATATTGTAAAAGAAGAGATTGTAAAAGATGAATTAGATAAAATAGAAAATAAAATTAATAAATCTCCATTATCAAAAGAATACAAAGATAAAATAACGAAGAAACTTGACGGGAAAGTAAATGAATGGAAATCAAACGTCAATAAAGTGGACGAAAGATACGCAGAAGAGCTGAAAATGGTGTTCACTGAAATAGTGAATGAATTAAAAAACTTTAACAAAAACCCAGAGGTTAAAGAAATTTATGAAATAGTAGAACCTTATTTCAAAAACAAATTTTTAGTGGAACAGGCTATAAAAGTAAAAGTATATGGGAGAGCAAGTGGAGACTGGCAAAAAGTGAATGCAGAAGTAGCAAAGATAGATCCAAAACTTGGGGACATTAAACAAGTTGAGAAACTTCAGAAACTTTTAAATATTGATGAAGATGGGAAGATAGGGCCACAAACAATGAATGCGCTTTTTGCAATGCTTGGAAGCGGAAGGCAAGAGGTGAAATTTGGACAGAAAACGATTCTATATAACGAAGATGAAATCCCAAAACCGGAAATTACACCTGAAATCCAAAAAGAAATTGACGAAGCGTTTAGTCAATTAAATTCAGCAACAGCCACAGTTGATGCAAAAGCTCAGACATACATTGATTATCTTATGCAGAACGGTAAATCAGCACCAAAACACGAAAAAGATCTTGAAAATTATGCTGTAGATTTATGTAAACTGGCTGAATCGTGTGAACGAATAACATCTTTATATCAGCAATATGGAATGGATTATCTAAAAGATACAATCCAAATAAAAGGAGTGACAAAAGGAAGCAGAGAATTACAGGCATTAACAATAAAAATTCCTACAACCAAGGAAGAGGCATCACAACTTACTGCAAAATTCCAATCTTTTTTGTTAAATGTGAGGGCGGAGTATTATATGGAAACATCCGACGAAAATTATTCGCAATACGAGAAAGAATTTAGAATTCAAGACAGAGAACAAAGAACTAATGAATCGAACAGTCTTTTAGATAAAGCTAGAACAGAAGATTCAAAAATAGAAAATGTGAATGAAGAGGAAAGAAAAAATACAGAGACCAAAGTTTTAACAGCTATGGCTGGAATGACTCAAGATTTAGACTCCATGAAGGAAATGCTGGGGACTGATTATAAAGCAGCATACAAATTTGGAATAAGTTTGAATTCGAAATTTGGAGAAGCGTTAGAAGGGAAATATGACATATACGGGATTAGTGGAGAGGAAATTTCTAAATTTCCTGGTTTAAAAAATGCTTTAACTACAAGCACAAAGTCAGCACAAGAAAAATTAGATGAATTATTAGCGAAAAGTATAAACAATAAAGACGTAGAAAAATTAAGACAAGATTCAATTTTATTTGTCCAAAAAACTGAGCCTTATATTCAAAGTTTGGATGTTTTATTCAAACAAATGGAAGCTGGTCAAATACCAAGTGAAGAATGGATGAAAAGGGTTAGAGAAGGAGCGGATATTATTTTGAACGATCCTCTTATGTCTGCGATAAAAAATAGTCCAGCAAAAGAGTTTATTAAAAGCCTTAATGTTTTGGACGGAAAAACGGAAAGTGAAAGAAAATTTAATCTGAAATTTATCGAAACATTTGTGAATTTGAGAAAGAGCGAAAACATGATGTCGGAATACGTAGAAAAAGTTGTCAGTATGTGTACAAAAATTTCTAGTACGAGCGGAACAAGCTGGAAAACAGATCTAATAGATTTTGGAAAAACAGTTTTAATTACAGCTGCGGCAGTAGGAGGAGCTGTGGCAATGGGAGCATTATTTGTAGCGACAGGAGGAATTGCCGGAGCAGGTATACTAGTCGTAGCTGCGAATATCGGAGTTGGGTCAATTGTAACCGGCTTTGGAGCGGCATATGGAGCTAGACTTGCAACCGCCGCAATAGAAGGAGATGTAGAAGTATTGGCTGACAGTAAAGGAATACTAAAAGATTGGGCAGTAGGTTCTGCAATGAGCGCGGCAGGTGGAGCTTTTGGTACAGTAGCTGGAGCAGGAATTGGTAGGGGTGGCGCGGCAATAGCAGGATCAAAAATTGCACCAGAAGCATTAAAAAAAGTAGCATCATCTACTGCAAAATATGGAGAAAGAATGGTGGAGACTTCATTCAAAGTAGGCAATGCTCCGACAACAGGCTTAAAATCACAGATGCTTCACGTGGGGAAAGAATTAGCAGAAGAGACAGGAGAAGAATTATTAGAAGATAGTTTGCAAAAAATAGGAGAAGGTATGGCCCCAAACAATCCAGTAGCAGGTTTTGTTTTCTCAATGATCCCGTCGACACTAAGACAAAGTAGAACTTCATTTATGAAAGGTGTTGGTAAATTTCAAGCAGGCGCAGGAATCACAGGGAAAATTGCCGGAAATGGTGTCGAATTTAAATACACGGATAAAGACTCTGCGGTGGCATATATGAGAAATCGCGGTGCTCCAGCAGAGGTTTTAGCAGCATTGGAACAAGACGGATCGGTGGATGTCACGGTAAATGGAGTAAGAATAAAAATGGATAAAGAGCAGACAGTAGAACCTCAAACTCCAGATGCAAATCCTGATGAGGGACAAAAGTCTAAAACACGAAAAAAGAGAAATAATGGACAAGCAAGAAGGGCTAAAAAGGAGGCTGCAGACCCGGCGAAAGCAAGTAGAAATAGAAGGAGGGAAGAAGCAAGAGCAGAACGAAAAAAAGCAAGAAAACAACCTGGTGTTGTAGAGGATCAAGCGCCAGATCCTGGTGTACAGAATCCAGACCAGACCGAAAAACCATCAGAAAGATTAAAAAGAAATTATGAAGCATTTAAACAAAATAGAGATGAGGCAATCAGAAAAAGAGCAGAAGAAGCAGCCGCTAGAAAAGCAGAAGAAGCGGCAAGAAAAGCAGAGGAAGCAAGGGTAGAGGCAGAAAGAGCAAGATTAGAACAAGAAGAAAGAGCGAGACAGGAAGAGGCGGCAAGAAAAGCAGAGGCAGCGAGGTTAGAGGCAGAGAGAGCGAGATTAGAACAGGAAGAAGCGGCAAGAAAAGCAGAGGCAGCGAGGTTAGAGGCAGAAAGAGCGAGGCAGGAAGCACGAGTAAAAGCAGAACAGACAACGCCCCAAGATGAAAAAGTGCCAGACAACATGACTACGGAGGATATAAGGGCATATTTTGAAAAAATCAAAAATGACACATCACAACCAAACCGAACGAAATTATTGCTGGAACATCCGATGTTGATGCCGACAAGGACAATTAAAATAGGGGATCGTGTATTTTATGCCGGACCAGTAATTCAGGCGACAACAAAAAATGGAACATATCTTCAATCAATAATGTTTACAGAAGTTAATGGCAAACTAGTGCCGAGAGCATTTTATAAATCAAATTCAGATGGCGGATGGAGAGTGACCCCATATTTTGGAGGGGTGTATTCAAAAGGTAGTGGAATACATTACACGCAAGAAACTAAACCTCACGAAGAATTATCACATTACCTCGAAAACCAACCAGTAAGCCAAGAATATAAAGGAGACTTGATAGTAAAATATTTCTCATTCACCATTTTAAATGAAAAAGGTGAGATGCAATCTGAGCCCGATAAAGGGTTAAGTGAAATCCAAACATTTGGTGGTGAACACACTCAATATGACGATAGAGGCCGACTTGATGGAGTGAGAGAGTTTAAGCCAGGGGAATTAAATAAACAGTTAAAAAGTAGAGAAGATTTAGTTAGATTAGAAGAAGTAACGAAAGTAGAAAATCTACCAGATGGATTTGTACCAGATTTTTCAGGTGCCCCAATTCGGACATATGAGATTCAACATACGATTCTTACTCCAGCAACAGGGGGAAAAATAACAGTTGATGTATATCAAGGGGCATTAGATGGTCAGAGCGTAGAATGGCATATGGCGCACGATTCACAAGGGAGGGTTTGGATAGATAGAATAAATTTTCAAAATGATCAATACAATAGCTATGGAGTCGTCTCAAATTTGATCAACAGTGGAATATTGACACATAAACCCATAGAACACATAGAACAAACTGATATGGTTTTAGTTTATCCTAGATTTAAAGGGAATTTTTCAGGCTATCTCGATATAACTCCTCTATTAGACAGAATGGGGCCTATTCAAAAATTTAGACAACAAAGAGAGATTAGGCATAGAAATTTACATCGACTTGAATTTAGAGACGTCGCAAGAATATCAGATGTTGTTGCAATCCCAGACACACATGGTGATTTTGAAGCATTTGATGGTAGTTTAAAAGCTCATGGATTAATTGATCGTCGAGGGAATTGGATTGGGGGAAATGCGCGCGTGCAGATTTTAGGGGATGTTTTTGATAGAGGACCAGACGCGATCAAAATTCTTAAAAAAATACAGACATTGAGAGAACAAGGCGCTGACATAGATTTATTAGTTGGAAATCATGAGGACTGGATGTTAAATGCACTTTTAGCAAAAGATCCGTATGCGCAATTAAACTGGGCGCAGGATGCAGATAGCGAACAAGAACAAGCTATATCATCAGGTAGAGCAGCAGAGTATCTTGCTAAATACAGAGATATTTTGGAGATATATCGTTACAGCAAAATTGTTGAACAAGTAGATGATACGCTTTATATGCACGGAGAGTTGAGTGATCAAGCAATTATACTTCTTGAAGCATATGGAGGTGTTGATGAAATAAATGGAGTTTGGCAAGAAGCAGTTGGAAGAGCCTTTGACGGAGATCCTACTATGCTGGAACAGGTGTCTAAAGATTTCCATCCATTTTTATGGAGTAGAGCAATATCAGAAGGAGGCATGTCAAACTCAGGAGGTCAACTATTAACGGCTGATCCAGGTGAATCAGGACAAATGGAACAAGTATTAAAAAGCATGGGAGTTAATGTAGTAGTACACGGACACACACCTCAAGTAGATGGGATTGTCGGAATAAGGGATCTTGGTGGTATCAAAATAGTCAATGCAGATATAGCCCTTAGCAAAGGGATGAGCGAAGATACTCCTTCAAGGGGAGGAGTGAAAATAACTAAGGCTGCAAAATTAAGTATAGTTGATGCAAATCATTCTCACAAAACAGCAAGTAATCAATAAAATATAAATAATTATGGGAATAATCAATTTGTCAGAACTGAAAGTTAGGAAAATACAAACAGACGTAGGTCAAAATTTTATGAAAACTACTGAGAAATTTGATGAATTACTGGAGGTTATAAAAGGAAACGATTCGGAAGAAATAAAATCGGCTTTGATTGATTTATTTAACGATTTTGAGGAAACAAGGTATCTACTCATTCAATTTAAAACAATTGAGGATTTAATTAGACCATTTATTAATGATGAATTCATTATGGAGTTATTGGCTATAGTTAAGGGATATATATTGCTTGACACAGAATCATACGCTAGTGATTTCAAATCATTAGATGAAAATGGGAGAAGAGATGCAAGAGCTATTAATATTAAACAAGATTTACTTGAAGTCTACTTCCGACTAGGTCGTCTTTTAAAAAACAAGGAGAACCAGGACAAATTTGATTTAGAATTTAGGGAGATAAAAGATATATACTCAAAATTTCACGCACAGTTTGAAAAAATACTAAGGGGGCGATCATAATAAGTTAGTTAATCGATTGATTTACTCTTTATTCATAGCTATCATACGGCAGCTTTTTCGTCATAAATAAAATCTGTAAAAAACGATGCGTTTTATTATCCACACATACGGTTGTCAGATGAATTACTCGGATTCAGAAAGAATTTCGAGTTATTTAAAAGATCTCGGATGGAAGGTAGCAAAAGACGAAAGTGATGCGGATTTGATAATTTTCAATTCATGCTCGGTGAGACAAAAAGCAGAGGATCGAGTGATAGGTAAAATGAAGGATCTAGGCATCAAGAAGCGTAAAAAGAAGTTTTTAATTGCACTCACAGGATGTATGGTTCGCAAGTCCAGTACAAAAAAATCAGAGAAAGATTTCCAGGACCACTTTATCAAAATTCTAAAACCTTTAGACATCGCGTTCAGAATTGAAGATTTACCAAAATTAAAAGGGCTGATCGAAGAAGCAAGTGGCAAAAAATCAAAAGGCAAAACAACCGCAGCAAAAACTCCAAAGACAAAAATCGACAACGATTATTTTCATATTGCACCAGATTATACTTCGCAAGTTCAGGCATTCATCCCGATCTCAACAGGCTGCGATAAATTCTGTACATATTGCATAGTTCCATATTCACGAGGCAGGGAGATCAGTCGAAAAATGGAAGACATACTGGCTGAAGCAGAAGATCTTGTGAAAAATGGATGTCTTGAAATTACACTACTTGGACAAACAGTTGATTCGTACGGACTTTCAAATATCGATCGTCAAAAGAAACTTTTCAAGTACGACAAAATTGATGCAGGAATAGAGAAGCCACCATTCGTTCAATTACTCGAAAAATTAGACAAACTCCACAAGCAGGGTCTCCGCCGCGTTCGCTTCACTTCACCACATCCGAAAGATGCATCTCAGGCTCTTATCGAATGCTACGGCCGTCTAAAAACACTCATGCCGCACATTCACCTACCGGTCCAGGCAGGCGACAATACGACGCTCAAACGCATGAATCGACCATATACACGCGAACGCTACATTGAGATTGTTAAAGCATTACGCAAGCAACTTCCAGACATCGCGATCACCACCGACATCATCGTCGGATTCTGTGGTGAGACCGAAAAAGAATTTGAAAATACATATAAATTATACAAAGATCTTGAGTTCGATTTTGCCTTTCTGGCACAGTATTCTGTCCGTCGCGGCACATACGCATCCAAGAACCTCGAAAACGACGTGTCTCGCACAGAAAAGGCTCGTCGCTGGCATCGTCTAAACGATCTCCTCACAAAAATCACCCACGAAAAACTTAAAAAATTCGTCGGACAGGAGGTTGAAGTCTTGGTCGAAAAAGCCGAGCCATTTACGCAAAACGCAAAACCATCAGCCAAAAAAACAGACATCAAACAAACTAAAAAATCATTGGACGAAACTCTTACTCTCTATCGTGGGAAAACTCCTCACATGAAAGAAGTTCAATTCACATCAAGTCGCAAAAATCTCAAAGGCACACTCCAAAAAATCAAAATCACAAAAGCCGAAAACTGGCTACTGTTCGGCGAACTAATTTAAAAATTTAAGTCCGAAAAAATCCAAAGCTTAAACTCCAATCACCGCCTTAATTCTCCTAATTCCTCTGCTCGAGCTCTCTTCTTTCAATATTTTGAACGATTTCAACATTCCAAGATGCTCTACATGCGGACCACCGCAAATTTCTTTGCTAAAAAATTTGCCAGCTTCTTTGCCATGTCCAACAGTGTAAACTTTTACACTTTCACCATATTTTGATTCAAACAAGCCGATAGCACCCTGTGATTTCGCCTCCTCCACAGTCATAGTTTCAAAAGAAACAGGTAAGTCAGCTTTGATCTGCTCATTCACGATTCGCTCGACTTCTGCAATTTGTTCAGGGGTCATTTTATCAGGGTGAACGAAGTCAAAACGAAGTCTCTCAGCTGTGATGTTTGAACCGCGTTGTTCAACATGATTACCCAAAACCATTCTCAAAGCTTGATGCAACAAGTGAGTTGCAGTGTGTAAGCAAGTGACTTCTTCGCTATGGTCAGCTAATCCTCCAGAAAATTTCGCCTCGGATCCGGCACGTGATTTAGCTTGATGTGAAGCTAAAGACGCATTGAATTCAGCGTAAAAATTCTCCTCATTCAAACGCCCAGCCAACTCAGAATTTTTTTTAATTTCTTCGATAGTCATTTCAGGCGGGAAGCCATAAGTTTCATACATATAAAAAGCAAAATCACCTTTTAATAAATTTTCAATTCCAGCCTTTTCAATTTCACGAATTCCTTTCGCCAATGTAGAAGAGAATTGGGCTTCCTCTCGAGCCATTTCTTCAAAAATAATTTCCTGATTTTTAATTAATTCAGGGTAAGATTCACCGTATAAATTCACATAAATTCCGGCCAACTTTCTCGCGAACGCAACCTCGATTCCAAGCTTCATCCCATGTCTAATTGCGCGGCGAATCAATCTCCTCAAAATATATCCTTGATCGGTGTTAGAAGGAGTAATTCCACGAGGGTCTCCCAACATAAATGTCGCCGCCCTCAAATGATCGCAAATAATTCTTTCGGAAATTTTTTGCTCTTCGGTGACGGCTCCAGTCATAGCTCTATCGGCAGAACCAGCACCATCGGCGCTATCCACTCCAATATCATATCCACCAAGTGCTCTGATAGCATCAATCACATCAGTAAAAAGTTCAGTCTCAAAAGGCGATGAAGCGCCATTCAAAATCATCAAAACCCTCTCCAGACCCATACCTGTATCCACATTTTTCTGTTTCAACTCCTCGAATTTCCCATCCTCATTCTTGAAATATTGCATGAAAACATCATTCCAAATTTCCACCCAAAGACGATTTGTAGGATCAAATTTTTCAGGTGCAGGCTGAGGATCCTTAGCGCCCGGCATATCTCCGGTCCAATAAAACATCTCGGTATCAGGCCCGCAAGGTCCTGTTTTTCCAGCAGGTCCCCACCAGTTATCTTTTTTTGGCAAGAATGCAATACGCGCCTCACTTACTCCGAGCGCACGCCAAGCCGCAAAAGATTCTTCATCCTTCGGCGCATCTTCATCACCTGCGAAACATGTGAAAGCCAAATGATCCAAATCAAAGCCCAAACCGCCTTCCTCTCTCACAGAGATTAAAAATTTAAAACTCATTTCAATCGCCTCTTTCTTAAAATAATCACCGAGCGACCAATTTCCCAACATTTCAAAAAAAGTTAGGTGACTTGGATCACCAACTTCATCAATATCATCTGTTCTCACACATTTCTGCACATCCACGAGTCTATTTCCGAGAGGATGTTTTTCCCCCAATAAATATGGAACCAAAGGGTGCATCCCGGCTGTCGTAAACAAAACGGTCGGATCGTTTTCAGGGATCAATGAAGCTCCAGAAATTTCCTTGTGTCCATTTTTTACAAAAAAATCTATAAATAGTCTTCTTAATTGGTTTGCCGTAATTTTCATATTTTTTGATTATTTAGATACGCTTTAAAATATTCATTTGTTTTTTGAATGTCTTTCAGCCAAAGCCGGAATCTTCAGGCCTCAAGTGTAGTGAAATTTTCCTTCTTTTTCAACAAATTTCTGATATGATCTAAGAAGTGAAATTTAAAGAACTTCCTCCTCTAACAATTTCCTATGGGTAGAAAATCTTCAGAAAAGAAAAAACGCAAAAATCCGAAGCAAAATAAGCAAAAACAGACAAAGTCTGTCGTTAAAGTAATTAAAGAAACGACAGAAAAAGACATAAAATTACCAGCTTTTAAATTAAATGAAAATAAATCGGAACAAATAACGCAGGAAGAAAAGCCAAAACTCAATATTCAGCCTCACAAAATTTTCGGATGGTTGCTGGCGTTAATAATGTTAAGTGTACTTATAACGATTGGAGGGATGTTATTTACGACTGCTTTTAAAGCTGTTTCCATAGCCAAATACCTGCCTTCCGATCAAACCGCAGCTTTTGTGGAATTAAATATAAACAAAGAACACACTCAATTCACGAGAACGGAAAAATTATTGGGGAAAACAGAATATTCATTTGAAAAAATTAAAGGTATTATTGCTGATAAATTAAATATAAATCTCAATAAAATAGAATTGACATGGGTCGGAAGATCGCTTGGGATAGCGGAAATAGTGACTCAGAATGAATTGAAATCATTGTCAACCGTTTACTTTTTAGAAATAACAAATACAAAACAGGTAACGGAATTTTTATCTGTTCTCGCTGAAACAAATTTTTCGGAATTTACTAAAATAGAAAGCAAAGAAAATCCGATATATTCAATGAAATTGCGATATAAAGGCGAAGATAGGGCGCTAGATAAAACACATTATATTGGTTTCATAGACAATTATTTGGTGACGAGCGAAAACAAAGAAGTTTTAAATTCAATCTTAAAGGACGTTTCATCAGGCACGGAAAAAATAGCGGATACGAAAAGTTATTCAGCAATAAGCAATAACATGCCTGCAAACAATGAAGGATTCATCTACATAAATTTTAAAAATAGTCGTGATTTGCTGATGAAAAAATACGGAATAGAATCTTCTTCGCCATTGATGTCATACACACTGCATCCTTTTTCTGATTTCTTCGACGCGGAAGGAGCTGTATTAATAGCGAAAGACGATTCATTTCAAATTCAATCATTTCTACAGATGGATAGTGAAATTTTAAGTGGAACCGGAGACACGATGTACAAAGGCAAATACACAGCGGAATTAATGAAATACATGCCTGCAAACGTGTATGCATTATTTGGAGGCGAGAATATGGAAAAACAAATAAGAAGATTGAGCAATATATTGAGTTTTGGGCAGGGGGCCGACGATTTCGTGTTTAAAAATGCATTAAAAAGTCTCGTTCAAAAATATTTTGGGAGCAATATATCCATGGAGGAAGATCTTTTACCTCTGATAGAGAACGAATTTGCAGTTGGAGTCACGAAGACAAATGAAAAAGATAATTACATCGTTATATTGAAGTATTCAGGAGTGGGAGATGGTGATATGAAGATAGAAAAATTAGCCAATAATTTCATATCATACGGTACGGTTTTTGAGCCAAAGATTCAAGAAGTTGAATTACCTGACGGAACAATGGCAAAAGAAATAGTCGCACAATCTGAAACTCTCATAAAATCAAAAAGTACTTACAATTCATACGAAATAAGAGAATTAAAAACAGAAAAAGGTGACTTCGGAATTTACTATATTTCACAAGGAGACAAAGGTTTTATTGCCACAGACAAACAGCTTTTAATAGAAAGTTTAAAACTTTTTGGAGGAGAAACGAAAAACAGTTTTGAAACATCGAAAAACTATGAAATACATATCGCACCATTATTGGAAAAAACTGACGAAGTTTCTTATTTCGACATATCAACATCAATTCCGGGAATAAAATTGATAAAATCATTATCAACCGGACGTGAGTATTCTGCGAACGGAATAATGGGATACTACTACTTATATGTCCAATAAAAAAAAGACAGAAAATATAGCTTCTACAAGCGAAATAGCTCCAATCAATCTGGGTGGGGACGGTGAGGGAAAAAAAGAAAAACGATACGCTCCAAATCTTAAAAAAAAAGAGGTATCGACTGAAATAAATGACATATACGGCACATCGGATAAAAAAAAATCCGCAGCTTTTTTGAGAGAAAAACGTGAAACAAAAGGCTATAAATTAATATCAAATTTTTTAAAGATATTAATATTCGGATTTTTTATTTTGTTGATTATTAATGGTGTAAACATATACGTAAGAGGAAGTCATACTTTGACATCAGTAAAAGACAAAGCTTTTGAGGGATACGGACTTCTAATGCAAGGATCAAAAAGTACAACAAAAGTAGAATTTCAAACCGCAAAAGCGGAGTTTGAAAGGGCTTATGAGTATTTTAATTCGGCCAAAAAAGAACTTTGGTTTTTATTGGAAGACGAAACAATATATGCAAAAAAAAGTTCAGTTGGAATACAGGCAAAATCACTTTTAAACAGTGGGAAATTCTTTGCTGAAGCCGGAGAGTATTTTTCGGACGCTTTGGAAGAATTAAACAAAATCCCAGTATATTTTATAGCAAAAAATCAGACCGAAGAAGACGCGATGCAACATATTCAAAATCCGGAAGATAGCATAACGGATATACTTAAGAGAGGCACGGGAAAAGCAAGTCAGGCATTGATAAGTATAATGGCGGCTAGAGACGAATTAAAACTTATAGATCAAACAATTTTACCAGAAGAAACAAGGGTAAAATTAATTTTTGTAAAAGAAAAAATAGACGCGATAGTTGATAGCTTAAATTCTGTTGAAAAAAGTTTTCCGGCAATACTAAAACTTTTAGGTGATGAAAAACCGCACAGGTATTTGATTTTATTGCAAAATAATGCGGAAATCAGACCTGCAGGCGGATTTATAGGGAGTTACATTTTACTGGATATAGATCAGGGAGTGATAACAAATATGACGGTCAATGACGTGTATCATTTGGATGATAAATTTAATGAATTCGTCGAGCCACCTGAGTTTTTATTACCTGTAATGTCGACTATAGAATTCCGGGATTCCAACTACTCTCCGGATTTTGTTTTTGCGGGTAAAAGAACAGCTTACATGCTGGAAAAAGAAGGAGGTCCGGCCGTCGATACTGTAATAGCTGTGAATCAAAGTTTGCTTAAAGAATTTTTGGAAATAACAGGACCGCTACAAGTTGGCCAACTACCAGAGAAGATGACAGCAGAGAATTATCTTCCGGTTCTGACATACATCATCGAAGGGAAAATATGGGGCAGAGAAGATCCAAAACACGTTTTGAAAGTAATGGTTCCGGAATTCAAAAAAACAATAATGAAAACATCAAACGCATCTCAAATAATGAATGTTATTTACAAGGCAATTCAACAAAAATTAATTCTCGCATATTCAAAAGATGCAATGGTAGAGGCATTATTTGATGATTTTGGAATAAGCGGAAGAGTTAAAAAAACGGCCGAAAAAGAAGACTATTTAAGCGTTATAAATTATTCGATAGGAGGAAACAAAACTGAACCTTTTATCGAGGAAAAAATCACGCACCAAAGCATGATCCAAAATGACGGCTCAATAATAAACGAAGTCACGATCGTGAGGACGCACCTTTTTGATCGATCATATCAGGCAAAATGGAATCAATACTGGGAATCGTTTGGATTTGATTATAGAAACGTTCCGGGGTACGTAGTTGATATTCTGGGAAGAGGAACAAATAAAATGCTAACAAGAGTTTTTGTGCCTGAGAAATCATCATTGATGGAAGTGATTGGGGCAAAACAAGAAGATGTGAAAATAGGGTTTGATAATGAGACAGGCAAAGCATATTTCGCATTTACAATTTCTGTAGCTCCGGGAAATTCGTCATCAATAACATTAAAATACAAACTTCCTTTCAAGCTTGATCCGTCTCCGATAGACACATACTCGTTAATTGCACAAAAACAACCAGGAAGTCTGTCTTCGATCATAACAAAAACAATAAAGTTTCAGGACGAAGATGTGAAAATTTATAATTTTTATCCGGATCTTGGCAGGATTTCAGACGAAAATAAAATCATATTCGCTACGAACTTGGCATACGATAGAGATTTCTCAGCAGTAATCGGGAAATAATTATTTACGCCCAAACATTCTTTGAAGTTCATCAAAACTCAAAGTAATCATAGTCGGTCGACCGTGAGGACAAGTATAAGGACGATCGATCTTCCCCATTTGTTCAAGTAAGGCGGTCATTTCATCCAGTGTTAGTTTTTGTCCGAATTTTATAGCGCTTCTGCAAGCCATATAATGGATGATTGATTCGCGTTTGCCTTGAATATTTGAAGGAAGTTTTTCACGAGAAATATCAGACAAAACTCCATGCACGACATCATCAATATCCTCTGAAGAAAGCATCGCAGGAACAGCATAAATCGTCATTGTATTAGAAGGTCCATCATTTATTTCAAAACCAAGTCCCTCAAAAATTTCCAAATTATTTTTTAAAAATTCGCGTTCATCAAAAGTAAGTTCCAAGTCTTGCGAAACCAACAAAGGCTGTATTCTTTTTTGTTGAGAAGTAAACTGATCCATTAGTTCAAAATATCGGACTCTTTCATGTGCGGCGTGTTGATCGACAAGGACAAGTCCTTCATTATTTTGTGCCACTATGTATGAATTTGCAACTTGAGTCACAGCTTTCATCCCGGATTTTTCGTCATTTAATTCCAGACTGCTTTGTCCATTTAATTCATTTGTATTTTTTAAACCAGTAAATGCTTTATTGAAGTTCATTGCATCTTCTGTAGAGAAAGATTGAAAAAAATTTCCTCCGGAATAGTGCCCAGATGCATTCGATGTATGGTCTGAGGGGAATTTGTCAGACATATATCTGGATGCCTCTGTGTAAGCTTTAGGAACAAGATTATGGCTATCCAGAGACGCATTCACGCTTCCAAAAACTGTTCTCAATACCATAGACTCATCAGCAAATCTAACTTCTGTTTTGCGTGGATGAACATTTACATCGACCAAACTCGGATCAATTTCAATATTTATAATAAACACAGGTTTTTTCCCCTCCATCAGCATTGAATGAAAAGCTTCTTTCACTTTGTAAGCGATCAAATGATGCTGAATAGGGCGTTTATTAACAAAAATATATTGATGTTTTGTGTCACTCCTAGAAATCACAGGTTTCCCGATAAATCCACTTATTTTTAAATCACTTCCACCATAAAAAATCGGAATCATTGCGTCCATAGTGGCTTTGCCAAAAACATCGGCAACTCTTCTTTTTAAATCATCTGTTTTTGGAAGATCAAAATGGACTTTACCGTTATTTATAAATTTAAATCCAATTTCAGGATGGATGAGAGATATAGTATTAACAGTCGAAATTATCAATCCCAATTCAGTTGTATCTTTTCGTAAATATTTCTCTCTGGCTGGAGTATTAAAAAACAAATCGCAAATCTCAATTTGAGTCCCAGTTCTCATTCCACAATCTTGAATTGTCTTAATATTCCCACCCTCACAAACTATTTCCGTTCCCGCATCATTATTGGCTGTCTTAGTTCTCAAAATCATTTTTGAAACAGACGCGATAGAAGCTATGGCTTCCCCACGAAAACCCATACTAGAAATATTCCACAAATCTTTTTCCTCGGAAATTTTACTCGTCGCATGTCTGAGTAGGGCCATTTCTGCATCTTCACGATCCATTCCACATCCATTGTCTGTTATTTTTATTAGATCTTTTCCAGCATTTTTAATTTCCACGATAATTTCCGACGAGCCGGCATCTATACTATTTTCAATTAATTCTTTTACGCACGAAGATGGCCTCTCCACAACTTCTCCGGCAGCAATTTGATTTATTAATGTTTCTGATAATAATTTAATTTTCCCCATAATTTTATATTAGACCTTTTTCTTTTAATTCATGTAGTTTTTTAAGAGCATCAAGAGGAGTTAAATTATCAGGATCCAAGTCTCTCAATTCACTTAAAACTTTATGCTCACGGTCAATGTGTTCACGGTCGACTTTAGCATCTTCCAAGGCAACATTCGACTGTGTTGTAGTCGAGAAAATATCTATCTGATTTTCACTAACTCTTTCACCATTTTCTATTATTTTTTTCTCCAATTTTTCGAGAACTCCACGTGCTTTCATCACGACTTCTTTCGGCAGCCCCGCAAGTTTTGCAACTTCAATTCCATAACTTTTACTTGTTCCACCTTCAATTACTTTGTACAAGAAAACAATGTCGGATTTTTCATGTTCATGTTTTGCAGGTTTTTCGCTCACAGCTACGCTGAAATTTTTAGCTCGAGGCAATTTATCGCAAAGCCCGATTAATTCATGATAGTGCGACGCAAACAAAGTTTTCGCGCCAATTTTATCATGTAGATATTCGACGATCGCCCACGCAATACTCAGTCCGTCATAAGTGGAAGTTCCACGCCCGATTTCATCCAAAATTACCAAACTTCGATTTGTTGCATTATGCAAAATATTTGAAGCCTCAATCATTTCAATCATGAAAGTGCTTTCTCCCTTCGTTAAATTATCAGAAGCTCCGACACGTGTGAAAATCTGATCCACAAGGCCTAACTTGCATTCACTCGCAGGCACGAAACATCCGAGGTGAGCCAAATAAACAATCAAAGCAACTTGTTTGATATATACGCTTTTGCCACCCATATTCGGTCCGGTGATTAAATTTAAAATGTTTTTAGTGGGATCAATTACGCAATCATTCGGAACAAAATCACGGCTCAAACTCAAAACTTCCAAAACAGGATGTCTTCCGTCACGAATTTCAATAATACCGGCATCATCACCAAATTCAGGTTTGCAATAATTATTTCTCAAAGCAAGCTCAGCAAAAGAATTGATTGCATCCAACATCCCGATAGCACCGGCTATTTTTTTAATATCTAAAACTTTTTCAACAACCTTCATTCTGACAGCATAAAAAAGCTCATATTCCAATTCGCAAATTCGATCCATGCTATGCAAAACTTTTTCTTCATACTCTTTTAACTCAGGCGTGATAAATCTCTCCGCATTAACCAAAGTTTGTTTTCTCATGTAATCATCCGGAACATTTTTTAAATTTGAATTACTGATTTCGATGTAGTACCCAAAAACTTTATTGTATTTAATTTTTAAATTTGAAATTCCGGTTCTCTCGATTTCCCTTTTTTGCATTTCAGAAATATATGACTTTCCATCAGTATTAATTTTTCTCAAATCATCGAGCTCGGAATTATATCCATTGCAAATCATGCCGCCTTCACGCACAGAAATAGGGGACTCTTCTTTAATTGCTTTTTCAATTAATAAAACAAGATCTGATACATCAATAAGTCCATTTGAAATATCTTTAAAAAATTCATCTTTCATCTCATTAACAAGTTTTTTGATTTCCGGAATAATCTTCAGAGAAGCTTTTAACGCAATCAAATCCCTCGCATTCCCGGTGCCGATACTCAATCGTGCTAACAATCTTTCAATATCGAAAACACCACTCAATAAAGCCCTTAAATCCATTGATAAACTCGACGCCCCAACTAGGAACGAAACAGCTTCCAGTCTTTTATTTATTTCATGTGTAGATTTCAAAGGGTGAATCATCCACTTGCGGAGCATTCGTCCACCCATAGATGTTTCAGTTTTATCGATGACCGAACACAAGCTTCCTTCGCGCGATCCATTCAAAGTATAAAAAATCTCTAAATTTCTAAAAGTAGAATCACTTAAATCCATGAAATCAGAATTCATATACCATCGAATTCCATCAATATGTTTCAAATCAGTTTTTTGAGTCTCGCGTAGATATTCATACAAAACAGCAGAGGCCTGAACTGCAGCTTTTTTCCCTTCCAATCCAAAAATTTCACTAAACTTCATTCCAAAATTATCAACCAAAATTTTCTCCGGCTCGGAATAAATTGCAAAAGGAAAATAAGAAAGCCATTTGAATTTCGCAAAAATTGCACGAACATCTTCATTGTCGATCAGAGATTCATCCATAATAATTTCAGTAATATGAAGTCTCTGAATTTCAGCTTCCACAGGCGTCAGTCCCGCAAATTGAGTAACAAAAAATTCTCCGGTCGTAACATCGCTATATGCAAATCCATATCCATCAAAATTTTGAACCAAACACGCGACATAATTGTTACTTTTCTTATCAAGAATATTATCATCAAAAGTCGTACCTGGAGTCACGACGCGCACAACTTCGCGCTCCACTATCCCACGGCCATCAGGCTCTGTCATTTGGTCACACACTGCGACCTTGCGACCTGCGCGAGTGAGCTTTGCGATGTATCCATCCACAGCATGAAAAGGAACTCCACACATCGGTGCTTTCATCCCATCACCTTTATTCCTGGCAGTTAGTGCAATCCCGAGAATTTTCGATCCCTCAACGGCATCTTCGAAAAACATTTCATAAAAATCTCCAAGTCGAAAAAGCACCATACAATCACTGTATTTTTCCTTCACAGCCCGATACTGACTCATCATTGGAGTAATACCCATTGGATTCGAAGTTTACCTCAGACTCATCAAAAATCAAAATGGAGCCACCTCCGGGAATCGAACCCGGGACCTCTACTTTACGAAAGTATTGCTCTACCGGCTGAGCTAAGGTGGCTAGGCAAAACAAGATTCTGTCGATTTTTCTTGTCAAAAATCGCACCAAATTCTATCCTCTAAATTTCTTTAGCACAAGAAAAACTTTAAATCAGTATGAAAGGCCGGCCGCCAAGGGAAAAAAAGAAGATTTTTATTTAAGAACAGATGGAATAAGAGGTATACTACGACTTCTTTTGGAAGTTCCAAAAAGTCTTTCCAAAAGTGATCGTTTTCTCCTGACGGGAGCAAAACTTTTACTCCTATTCATCCTAAGTCTTGTGAAGTCCTTGTTGTTGTCAATTGTTATCAAGATCATATATTAAAAGTTAATAAGTTCGTACAAGTCCGGTAACCACACCTTGAATCATCAATTCATCTACAGGCAATATCTCAGGTCCGCCAGTCACAGGATCCACATAACTGCTATTTTCAGCTCTCAAATAAGCTCGTCCACCATCGCGTACAAATCTCTTCAAAGTATTTCCTCCATCTATCAAAGCGACGACTATATCTCCGTTTTTCGGTTCCATTTTCGCAGACGCGATAACAATATCACCTTCATAAATTCCTGCATCAATCATAGAAGTCCCTGTCACGCGAAGCATAAAAGAATCCTTCAGTCCGCGAACCAAACTTCCTTCAATTCCAATCCAATTTTCAATGTATTCTTCACTCAAAACAGGTCCACCGGCAGGGACAGACCCCAGCAAAGGAATGGAAACAACGCTGGAACTTAATTTCTCACGCACACTATCCAATAGTCCGATCCCTCTCGGCGTCTCATCTTTATTGATATACCCTTTCGCCCTCAACGCTTCGAGATGTTTCAAAACAGAATTATCACTACTAACGCCAAGATGTTCACGCATCTCGCGAAGCGTAGGAGATTTGCCGTTATTCAACTGATATTTTTCTATGAATTCCAGCACCGCCTGTTGTTTTTCGGTCAATGGTTCCATAAGAATTTGGGTTAAAATTTTCCAGTAGCAAAATGCTAACAAAAAATGAATGATCTAAGTACACTCAGAGTATAGGTGAGTGCGCACTCACCGTCAAGCAAAAATTAAAATTAAACGTTGAAAACCTCAGCTTTAGACATTTTTAGAACAAGAACAAACGGCTTCAGTAAAACGTTTTCAAGTATTTTATTATACCTCAAAAGAGCCTCGTTATAACTATCTACTCTACCGGAGATATCCGCGTTTATGTCATTAATTTCCTTTTTAATTTCCAAGAAATATGTATCTTTTAAGGCCTCTGTTTTTTCGCCATGCGCGAGTAACTCCATCAAAACGCCATTAAAAGCTTTTTCCTTTTCCGATTTTTCAATCGAAGGCATATAAATTCTTCTCGCGGAATCTCGAAGCGGAACAATTTTTTCTATAAGTTTTTCAAGCACCGAATCATTGGAATGCAATCTCAAACATTCGATCAACACAGGAGCATAATCATGTCTTTTTCTTACTTTTTCATCTACAAATTCCCAAGCGGAATCCAGAGTCCTTTTTGAATTTTTTAAATGCCTTACTCCAACAACAATCCAAAGTAAAACAACAAACACAATTGAAGAAACTATTGTAATAGACGCCATGCCCATTTCAGAGAATTAAAATACGAACAGATTTTAGCTTAGTCATAACTTCTCGACAACGTGTTTTCGATTTCAAAAGAGATCTTTTCCATAGATTCTTCTACAGGTTGAAATTCTCTGAAAGAATTTCTGCCGACTTGATCCAATTTGCTTTGCAAAAAAGCATCTCTCCTTATTCTACCAAGACATCTTAGGTGAAAATTTACATTTGGCACAAAAGTAATTAGCTTTGAAGCCTCACTGGAAGAAAGAGTGATTTTTAGGTCTCCATATTTCAAAAAATTTCTTATTACACCTTCTTGAGATTTTTTTACGTCTTGAATTTTAATAAGATCAAGAATTTCCTGTGAATCGTGCACAAAAAGACTTTTTTTATATTCAATAACTCGCGAGTTTGTAAAAACGACCACAACCATAAAGTGCTTAAACAAGCGCATGAAGACCTTATGGAAATGAGCTGTCGCAAGCATCATTACTCCAACCAACAATAGAGACATCGATGCATTATATACGAATAAATTTCTGAAGAAGTGAAAGTTAATAAAGAAAATAATTTCTACAAATATAAAAACAAAAAGTCCTATAAAAGTTGGGAGGGCAGTTATCCAATGTTTTCTAAAAAAACATATAACTTCTTCCTGGGCCTGTTGGCTTTTGAATAGTTTATCCACATTTCCAATAAGTTGAGTCATAGATAGTAAAATAAAATGAAGCACCAAAAGAACGAATGAGCAATAATGAACAAAACGTACAGAAAATTTATTTCTCTAATACCTAGAAATTTAAAAAGCAAAGTGTATTTCGACTCAGGAAGATGAGTTTTTTTTAAATAAGAAAAATACCTCATCTGCGCGACCATAAAAAAGATGATTGAAATAATAGTGACCAATATTGTTAAAATCTTAATTATTAACATAACTTGGTCGTTAAAATTCGGAAAGTCCCGATCGAAATTTCAATGAACGCCCAGCCGAAAAATATAATAAACCCTAACTTAAGATTATCTTCTTTTTAAATTATAAGTCAATTAAACAAGCCCGTAGATCATATCTACAATCACAGAGGAAGCCTTTAAGTGGAGATTGTTTTTATCAGCGCCAAAATCGGTTCCAGCCGCTATATCTATCGCAAGTCTAAACTGTTCAGAGGTGACATCTTCATACAAAACTTGCCAACCATATTTCTCAGCACAAACTTTTGCATTAACTATCTGATCCCCGCGTGAAGAAGCTGTCCCGAGTGGAATCACTACGGCCTTCTTGCCCATAGATGCGATCTCAGCCAAGCTGTTAGCGCCACCTCTTGTCACGACCAGGTCACTCGCTGCATATACATCTTTCAATTCATCAAAAAGTAACTCGAATTGTTTATACCCTTCTTTCTTTAATCCAAATTTCATATTGTTTTTCCCGGCAATATGCACGACCTGATATCGTTTTAATAATTCGTCCAAATTTTCCCACAGCAAATTATTTATTTGCATAGCCCCGAGACTTCCACCCATTACTAAGATAACAGGTTTGAATCTATTAAACCCGCACAGTCTCATGCCTTTTTCTTTGTTGCCTTTTAATACTTCCTTGCGGACAGGATTTCCTGTGACGATTACACGTGAATTTTTTTTGAAATATTTTTTACTTTCTTCGAAACTAACAAAAATTTTATCCGCGAATTTAGCACCAATTTTATTCGCAATTCCGGGAACAACGTCGGATTCATGCACGAACAAAACAATCCGCTCTTTTCTGAAAATTCTCCTGAAAAAATTAATAAATCCACATGCTATAACTCCAGGGACAGATACATAACCGCCTTTGCTAAAAACAACTTGAGGCTTGAAGGCCATCAAAATAAAAATACTTTGAATAATCCCAACCGGAACCTTAAAAAAATCCACAAAATTTTGAAACGAAAAATATCTGCGAAGCTTCCCACAAATAATCTCGCGAACTTCCACGCGAAAGCCATGTCTCGAAGCAAATTTGTTCACAAAATCTTTCTCAACGCCTCCGCGTTCGCCTATGTATAGAACGTCATGTTTCAGACTTCTACTTTTAAAATCTGCGATAACGGCGAGGTTTGGAATGGTGTGTCCCAATGTCCCTCCTCCCAAAAAGGCTACGCGCATTATTATTATTTTCAGTTGATATACTTAAAAGAATTCCCACAGCTATCATCGACGCAAGCAGCGACGATCCTCCATAACTAACAAAAGGCAAAGTAATCCCGGTAACCGGCATTAGAGCAGTATTTACAGCTATATTAATAAACGCCTGCATCACTATCCACGTGGTAAGGCCCGTGGCAAGTAAGATTTCAAAATTACTTCTCGCATTATTGGCTATATAAATTCCTCTTTTTGCGATGATAAAGAAGGCAATAATAATGAAAACAATTCTGATAAATCCAAGTTCCTCAGCCGAAGCTGCAAAAATAAAGTCATCAGTAGCTTGTGGAAGCCAATAAGATTTTTGCATTCCCTGGGTCAAACCTTTACCAAAAATCCCACCGCTACCGACAGCTATATTAGCCTGACGACTCTGCCAACATGCATCTTCGATACATTCTTCATCCGTTCTCGTAAAAGACGTAAATCTCTCTCTCACGTGTGGCAGCGCGGCGATTAATACGATACTCAATAGGATAGCAACTCCAGCTCCAATTAATAAATGTTTTAAATTTGCTCCAGCAACAAAATACATGGCGACAGCAATAACTCCGATAACGAGTGTCGATCCGAGGTCAGGCTGCATCAAAACCGGCACCGCGATCAAAGCCGACATCAAAACAAACGGCAAAAATCCTTCTTTAAAATCAGAAATCTTCGATTTTTTACTTTCAAAAAAATGTGCCAGATAAATTATCAAAGCGAGTTTCGCAAATTCAGTAGGCTGCAACGAAGTCCCGGAAATAACGATCCAGCTTTTTGCAAACGTTCCATAAGTATTTCCTGCGACGGCTATAAAAAACAAAAACCCAACCATCGCGAAGAACAAAACTATCGCAATTTTTTTCCAGAATTTGATAGGCATGAAAAACGCAAAGAAAAAAGCTCCAAATCCCAGAATTAGCCTCACCAAATGTTTTTTGAACAGTAAATAACAGTCCACGTTTGGATCACTGCAATTCGGATACAAAACTCCGGGAGCGGATATGTCTATGGATTTCGGTACGCCGATACTCGTGATCATCACAAGCCCGAAAATCAGGAGTAAAAAAACGGCGAGCGCCAATATATTGTCAGCTTTAAGTAAACTCTTCATAAGGAATGATTAGCCTTGTTTCAGCCAGAGAAATTTACACTAATTTGATGCTGTTGTACAATGCTTCCGATGAAGAAAAAAATGACGAAAAAAGTTTCGACATTGGGACTCGTGGCAATTACGGGATTTTTTTTAATGCTCGATCAGGTCTCGAAATTTTTAGCTATGAAATATCTCGAAGTGTCTTTGAATGAAGGGATAGCGTTTGGGGTGAAGATAGGTAGATTTTTTATCATAGCTCTTACAGGCATTTTGATTTTGGTTTTGCTTAGGATGATTTTGAGTGAATTTAATTTGAGAAAATGGCCTGCAAAAGTGATTTCAGGCATGATTTTGGGGGGAGCTGTTGGAAATTTGATTGATCGAATATATTTGGGGCAGGTAATAGATTTTATAAGACTTCCATACTGGCCCACTTTTAATTTGGCCGATGTTTTTATAGTCTTGGGTGTGATTTTAGGATTTACCCTTTACAAAAGCTTGAAAAGTATGTAAAGTCACTCTCTTAATTATTAAAACAAGTCAAAATGAGAAACTCAACAGATATAGGAGGTGTAATAGCACAAAGAGCAACTACTGCTAAAACCTTGTCTTCTTGCCGAACTTGTCCAGCAATGGATAGCATATTGCATGATAAATTTTATGGTTACAGTATGCATGGAGTAGTCGATTGCAAACTACTTGACGGAATGGTATATGGATCGTTCATTAATACCAGAAACTTGGTAAGAGAGATTTTAGCTAAGAATCCAGAGATACAATGTCCGGTAATTGCATCAGCGAACAGGTTAATAACAACAGTGGAAAGAGTTATTGAGACAGCACTAAGTCAACAATTAAAGGACTTAGCGGCAAAGGCAAAAGAAGAAGCAGCAAAAGAGGGAGCAGCCTTAACTCCGAGCGATTCCACTGAGGCAGCAGTTGCAGTTCCAACCAATCTTGATGAACAAGCAACGGTAGCTTCAATTCCAACTGGAGAAGAAGCAGCGCAATCCTAAGCCGAAGAAACATACATTAAAATCACGAGTAGAGCTAAACAAATTTATTGTTTAGCTCTTTACTCATAATGTCTTTAGGAGCTTTTTCCTCGAACCAAATTTCAAACTGTTTTACAGCCTGATTCAGAAGCATTTTTTCACCTGTAATTATATCACAGCCGTTATCGATAGCCATTTGCAGAAGAGGAGTGATTAAAGGTTTATAAACAATATCAAAAACTACAGGCTCGTTTTTTTGCAAAAATTCTTCACTAACAAAATTAAAATCAGCATATTTTTCATCAAGCCATACAGATGTAGCCTGCACGAGTACATCACATTTAAAATTTTCAATTTCATCAAGCCGGCCAAACTGAACTGGAACAATTCCGCATTCTTCACATAACTTTGAAAAATCTTCTGCAATTTTCGTAGCTTTCTCGACAGTCCTATTCAAAACAACAACTTTCGCACCTTCTTTCACCAAGCCGTATACGATCGCTCTCGCCGCTCCGCCCGCGCCCAAAACGATCACATTTAAATCCTTCACGCTCGCAATTTTCTCCTTCAAAGCCTCAATAAATCCAAGCCAGTCGGTATTGAATCCGATTGTGATTTTATTCACACCTCCATTGTCATTTTGAATGTCGGCAATTTTCACGGTATTGCATGCGCCGATAGCTCGCACATCCTCCGAAACCTCATTCAAAAATTCTATCACACTCTGCTTATACGGCAGTGACACAGACAACCCGGCAAGGTTAGGGTTTAAATTTTGCCAACATTTAGAGTTTTCAACCCCATACTTATCAAGCGATTCTACATCAAAAATTTCATACTTCGCGTCGATCCCCATCTCAGCAAAAGCCGCATTGAAAATCGCAGGTGAAAGAGAGTGCCCCGCAGGATGCGCCAAAATCCCATAAACCCGCGTCACATTCATAATGCGAAAATTTAAAATATTACTTATTTCCCTAATTTATCGGAAATTTTTTCAATAGCTCTCAACACCTCGACCGGCACCATCCAAACTGTCGTATTTGATTGATCCGATGAGATGTCATTGATGGCTTGCAATGTCCGCAAATGCATTCCACCTGGCGCTTTTGCCAAATTCTCAGCAGCCTTCGCGAGGTTTTCAGAAGCCATTAAATCTCCTTCAGCCTTAATAATTACAGCCTTTCTTTCTCTGACAGCCTCAGCTACCTTCGCCATTGTTCTCTTTAAATCTTGAGGAAGAACTATATCTTTTAATTCAACAGATTCAACTTTGATCCCCCAAGGATCAGTAGCCGCATCCACGAGTTTTTGTATGTTTTTAGCAATTTCTTCCCTGTCTTTCAATAGTTTATCCAATTCAACTTCACCAACAGCATTTCTCATGGTTGTTTGAGCTAATTGCCCAACAGCATAAAAGAAATTTTCAACCTCCAACACAGCTTTCGCCGCATCGGAAACTTTGTAATAAATGACAGCATTAATAGTGACGGAAATATTGTCCTCGGTGATTGCTTCTTGATCCGGAACATCTACAGCTTTTACGCGAATATCCACTTTTTGCATTCTTTGAAAGATGGGAATGATAAGTCTCCATCCAGGTTGTACCACTTCTGAAAATTTTCCTAAAGTGAACTTCACGCCTCTTTCGTATTGTTTAACTTCTTTGATACAAGCGAGTAGCAGGATTACGACCGGTAGTATAAAAGGGAAAAATAGTTCCATATATATTGTGTTAATAAATAGGGTTAATGAATAGTGTGAATAAACAGCGCCACAATCATACAGCAAAACTTTTTTAAAATAAAATACACAAAGCCAATATAAAAAAACCCCTCCATAAGGAGAGGAAAAACCTGAGAGAAGCAAAATATTTGTTTTTGTTTTGCGAACGGGTTGTTTTTTCATCAGGAGACTATCCCTGAATTTTTGTTGCCTTGCTTTGGCGTTGTTTTCTGTCACGCCACCGACCGTCTGTGGATACTCCATCTACCAAGCCTACATGAGGGTCAAGGGAAGAGAACAGACACCCGCTTAAAGCGGGTAGGTAGGCGGTCCGGGTAGTCTTAAGCCGGACCATCACAAAGCGAATTTTTTGAGTGCTTTCGCACTTTTTGAGCCGTAGCTCTTTAATTTTTATTTTATTAACTTTTAAGCTCGTCGTTTTCTAATTTTTAAGGGTCGAAATCGGGTTCTTTTTCTTGCCGCAACCTGTCGTAATCTGGAGATTCTGGAAGTAGGTTCGGCGATGGCATGCTATTTAATATTTAATCTTTATTATTTATTTTTGATTTTCATAACATAATATTAAAATACCCAAAAATACGCAAGATGTATTTATAGACATAAGGCTAGATAGTATCGTACCTAGTATGGTTTAATCTAAAAAGGGGAGGTACGATATTTGAATTTAAAGCCTATAAAAATTCAAAAACTACAAAAATAAACAGGGTTTAAGAAGGGAAAATATAAAAGATAAGAGTTTTCACGACGCGCCAAAATAAACTTTATTAGAAATAAGAATTATAAATACGATTCGTATCGCTGTATCGATACAGCGATACAAGACAAAGGCGAGTGCTAAAAAAAAAACAAGTAACTAAAGTGAACACGATCTCCTAAGACAAGCCGAAAGTATCACGTTTAAGAATTTCGTGACGTGAGAGAAAAAATAAAATTAAATCACAAAAAAATCTATCAAAATCGAGTTTTTATAGTGTTTTTTGAAAGTAATAAAACAAATGAAAGCAATAAAATTCTGACATAGTCGCAAACATAACCACAAATCGGTGACAAATAATAACGTCAAATAATGACGTCAAAGCATCACTACAAATGAATCAAAATATGGAAGGAAACCAAACAATATGCTATAAACAAAGCATGCAAAATGCAAAACATTTCAAGATTGGGGTTCTAGCATCTACTAGAGGTACGGATCTGCAGGCTATTATAGATGAAATGAAAGCTGGGAATATGCCAAATATAGAGCTTGCATGTGTGATTTCGAACAAACGCGATGCTTATGCACTTGAGCGTGCAAAAGCACAGGGGTACAAAGCCATTTTTGTGAATCCTAAGGATCGCACGCGCGAGCAGTTCGATGCGCGCGTTGCAGAATTGCTTGAAAAATATGAAGTGGATCTGATCGTACTGGTAGGGTATATGCGTATACTTTCCGCAGATTTCGTTAAAAAATTCTCTCACAGAATTATAAATGTTCATCCGGCACTTATTCCAAAATTCTGCGGGCCGAGTTTCTTCGGTGCAAATGTTCACGAGGCGGTGCTCGCGGCGGGTGAAAAAGAAACCGGAATGACTATTCACTATGTGGATGAAGGGTGCGACACAGGCGAAATAATTATTCAAAAAACATGTCCGGTTCTTCCGGAGGACACGCCGGATTCATTAAAAGAAAGAGTCCAGGCTTTAGAAAAAGAATGGTATCCAAAGGTCATAAAAATGCTTGCGGAAAACCGAATACGCCAGTCTCAATAACTATTCGGCTCCTGATTTTAAAACCTCATTTTAAAACAATATTACTTGAATTCAAATTCAAGCGAACAAGTATCAATTCACTTAGTCAGGTAGTTTTAAAATCCGGATTTGGATCGATCTATTTCATGCCTTTTTCGTACTCTTTTATCAATTTTTTTGCGTACATAATTCTCTGAATTCCACCTATGAAAACCATAATGGCAAGTAGATACATCATTATCGAAAATGTATCCATAATTTTTCCGGCAATTTCAAAACTCGGGAAGATTAAATGCACAAACATCGCAATAAGAAAAAATAATCTTCTTTGAAATTTTTCACCAATACCGGGCCAATCCACATCTTTCGCAGGAATTACCTGCGCAAGGCGTGGCTTCGCATAACTAAGCATCATACTTAAAATCATTACAAGGGCTCCTTCGATAGGGTACTGCCAAACGATCACAGCCAACATCACGATCACCTCCACGTATAGATCGATCATCCCCTCTATATACGCCCCAAATCTGGTAGTACGTCCAAGAGTTCTAGCGTACGCCCCATCAATTCCATCCCACATCATCGCCAAAACGACAAAAGGCAACGCCCACCACAAACGATTTTCCAAAATAAAAAACGCACCAAACACAGCCCACACGATTGCCAACCACGAAAAAAAATCAGGGCCAACCCCGATCCGTCCAAGAAATTTATAAACAGGATTCCCTTCAATATTTTTTTTCACGATAGGTCGAATTTTTTCTGTAACCATATAAGCGCAGTTAAAAATTTACCTACAATTCCAGCCTTGCACACACTTCAAATTTCACTTCCAAGCACACAATCCCAGAATCACCTCCACTTCCAATCTCATTTCCACTTCCAAAAATATTTTATCGCACTATTTACATGATGCCAAAAAACTTTCCTTGTCAAAAGTTTCAAAATTGATCCACCACTTAAGCGTTTATGATTGTGAGTGACGGCAACTTCGGGATAATAAATAACCTTGCGTCCGGCTTTTCGTACAGTTCTGCAAAGGTCGAAATCTTCCATGAATAAGAAATACCTTTCATCAAATCCACCAATTTCGCGATACAAATCAGAAGGCAATAGGAGGCACGCACCCACCAGTAAATCGACTTCCTGAATTTCATTGTGATTGAAGTCCTGCATAGTGTATTTTTCGACACGTTTATTCAAACCGGGCAACAATCTAAGTGGAGTCCTTTTAATTACAAGGTCTCTGAATTTCATCAATCTTCGGCACGAATCCTGGACTTGTCCATCGGGATAAACAAGTTTTGGAGCCAAAATTCCGACATCGCGATGCGATTCAATATACGAAATCATTTTTCCCAAACTGTCTTCATTTACAAAAATATCAGGGTTCATTATCAGGATGTATTCACCACGTGCATTCGCAGCTCCGAAATTATTCCCACCACCAAATCCCAAATTTTTCGGAGATTTTACAAGCTTCACCAGTCCTTCCTTTGCAGCTTGCTCCAAGTATCCGATACTCATTGGCTCGGTCGACGCGTTATCAACCGCTATGAATTCAAAAGGGAATTCAATCTTCGAATTATAAAAAGCTTCAACACACATTTTTGGAAAATATTTGCTGTTGAAATTTAGCATGATAACAGAGACTTTTGGCCTTGCATCAGCCTTTGAAGAGACATTATTTGAAAGCGTTTGCTGATTCATTAGCGAGATTTTTTTATAATTTTTTACGCATCAATTCGCGCATTTCTTCACTGAAAGTTCCTTTGTTTTCAGTGATTTTTAATTTCCAATCACCTTTCACAAAACTATTTTCAGGAATATCTTCGGCCACAACTATTCCGGCTCCTATGTACGTTCCACTGCCGATTTTTGTTCCGGGCATAAAGCTAGTATTCACGCCGACTCTGATATGATCTCCTGTAATAATTCCGAATTTATTTGTTTCGGTTGAAATTTTATTCTCTCCGTCACGGACTGAAATAATACCTTCATCAAGCCGTAAATTGCCGACAACAGTTCCGGCCCCGAATGAAATGTCACTACCAATAACACTATCACCGATATAGTTAGAATGAGTCCAAACATTATCTCCCAAATGACTTCGTGCGACCTCTGACGAAAATCCGATCACACACTTTTCTCCGACATTACTATCTCTCACAAGTGAGTTCATAGCGACGATAGTTCCACGGCCAATATAAGCCGGACCTTTGACGATCGCTCCGTCCATCAAAGTAGCTCCGTCATCGATTACGACCGCTCCGTCCACTATAGCATTTTTCGCAATGCGAGCATTATCAGCAACTTTCATATCTTTCCCATTCAAAGCTGTCTTTAACAAGAACTTGAATATATCGTGTGTATGCCAAGGGTATTTTAATGCCTGCCAGAAGCCATTATATTCAATTGCCTTTATCTTCGCGCCAGACTGAATCATCATATCGACAGCGACCTCATAAAGGTCATCTTTTTTACTTTCAGCTTCTTTTAACGCTTTGATTAATTTTTTAGAATCTTTGAAATAATGCACAACCAAATTCACTAAATCACTTGGCTCTTCACCGGGTTTCGGTTTCTCTACAATTCGCGTAACATTACCATCGGTATCCAATTCCAAATACCCACCAGGAAAATAAGAATCAACTTTTTTTGCGAGCATAAATCCGTCCACTACATCTAGTTTGTCATCGCGCTTTCCACCACGTGTCAAATTCCCACCAGTTTTCTCATTCTCCGTAATTGCATTTTTCATCACTTCAAAAGCCTCACCATCAACAACGTCATTGCTACTGAAGACCAAAATTGGTTCACCCCCGATCAATTTCTCACACGCGAGAACAGCACCTCGCATCCCTTCATCAAGATTCTCCTGTTCTACGACATCTATCTGTATGGGCATATCGTTATCGAGAGCCTTCAAACGTTCAAGATTATGTTCTCCCCCAACTAAAATAATTTCTTTAAAACCAGCCTTCCAAAGAAAATTCAATTGCCACGAAATAAGCGGTTGCCCGATAAAATTTAAAAAATTTTTATCTTCAATCGGTTTCATCCTTTTACTTCTTCCAGCCGCCAAAACTATGACTTTCATTTAAAGTGAATTTATGGACTTTTAACGGGGGAAACTATACCATAAAGCCCATGAAAGGGAAAATTATAAACATTCCGAATTTAATTTCGTTTACAAGACTTATATTTCTGGTTCCATTGGCGGGATATTTTTTTTTAACGCATCAAAATTGGAGCGGACTTATCGTAAGTGTGATAATTATTTTAACGGACATCATCGATGGATGGATAGCCAGAAAATTAAATCAAGTGACAAATATAGGAGTATATCTCGACGCTACAGGAGATACCGTTTTTTTGGCAGTACTTTTTTTCTCATTTTTATATCTTGGATACATAGATTTAATCGTAATTTTATTACTTGCAGCTCATAGGTTTACGCGGTTGGCGTTAAATCTTTATATAAGATTTTATAGTGAAGGATTTTATTTACCGAAACACATAAAAGCGACCGGATTTATACCGATGTTGTATGTGTTTTTAGTGCCATTTATTTTTCAATATTTAGGCAAAGAAATGGCGAAAATAATAAGCATCGGAGTTGCTGGGATTACTTACATTTTCCTTTTAATAAGCGTATTTATAGCCGTTTATAGATTTAAAAAGGGTCGCATTAAAATCCAAAAAATAGAAGAAGTTCCAGTCAAAAAAATCGTCAAAGATAAAAAAGAAAAGATGCTTAAAAAACACGAAATCAACAAAGAAAAACGCAAAATCAAGCGCCATGCAAAACGCATCTCACGCAGAAAAAAGATTAAAAAAATCCTCGGGAAAATTTAAAAAGCCTCAAGTCAAAAGTTCTGCGAGTCGGTTCTTTTCGATAGCTGATTTTATTTCCATTGCGATCCTTTCGCCGTAGCTTATACCACGTCCGTATTTATAATAAGTCGCTGGTGTGAATCTAGTTCCAGGCGATCCAGGGATTCTCATACTTACATCAAATACTACAAATTCTTCTTTGCCTGCGAATGAAGCAATGGCTCCCTGTAGTGCAAAAGGTCCGATCATCGCTCGTGTGATTCGTTTAGCTTTTTCTTCCTTTTTTAATTGAGTAATAAATTTTTCTCCAGCTTCGAAAGCCTTTTCCAAAATCGATTCTTTTGTAGTGCATGCAATATGTCCTGTCTCAATCATCGTTGGTTTGTAACCACTTGCAAGAAGTGCGCTCTGTGTATGTGCATCAAGTCGTAAGAATCCATCAAGGCTAGTTTGTCTTCTCGTGTCCGTCCCCATCAACTCCAATTCTTCATTTAAATTCGAATAAAAATAATTAAAATTTATCTGCGCCCCTAGGACGAATTCTTCTATAGTAGCGCGATCCAAATCATCGCGATTCACCAACCCTTTTTCAACCATTTCATCACCTTTGATGAAATAATCTTGCGGCTTTACAACGAGGAAAAATGCTCTTTCGTAGCCGCGAATCGCTTCATTAACTTTTACCAAAAGTGGGCCTCCTCCATTCACGAAATGTTTTTCGAAAATCTTAATCAAAGTCGCTTTGTCCAATTTTTTGCCACCCTCTCTTAAAATTTTTGGCATCCTGATTCCGGCTTTTTCAAGAAGTTCGTACTGATTATTTGGTTGATCTCTTTCCTCTAATTTTACGAGTTCTCTGCATCCATAAATAGGAACCTTGAATTTATTTTCAATATCTTTGAAATCGAAATAAACCCAGAAGTATCGATTGTGAATAAAGATAGTATTTTTAGCCAACAATTTTTTCTGAACATCAGCTTTCAACATGTCAGAGAATTTGTCGACGAGAATCACTTCATCTACACATCCGGTACCATCTTTGCGACTTTTGAAGTATTTAGAATATGTCTTGTCCCTGCCTTTCTGACATACAGCCAAAGTGCGAAAACCAAGTCTCTTAGCGCCTTCACAGACATCTAGGCCGGAGTGCCCACCGAGGACTCCAATGGTGAGAGCTGAAGTGTCGTATTTTTTTAGAATCTGTGAAATATCTTTTTGTGTAATCATAAGACAAGGGTGTTAATGCCCCTAAAGTTTATCAAAAATTAATTTAAATGCTACTTAAATCTTAATGAAAACCTCGCCAGACTAATCTATCCCAAAACCGTATCCAACTTATCTGCTGTAATAGCTTCCTTAATATCTCTCGCGAGTCTTCTTCCAGTACTCATTGGTTCATTATATCTCAGCCAAGAATAAGGCGATCCATTCACAAACGGATTGGTTCCTGCAACAATTCTTGCTGAAATTTCAAATACATAGAATTGCAAATCGGGATCCAAAATTGCCTCGAGACAGAATGGGCCAAATAGTCCACCAGGAGTTAATTCCTGGGAAGCCTTTACAACATTTTCTCCCATTTCAAATAACTGTGGTAAAAGCGATTCTCTTACCACTAAAGGCAAATTTCCAGTGATTGTGTAAGAAGTTCTGATGTTTACATCGATCTGATCCTTCGCGGCGATACGTCCGATAGAATCCGCATTTGATTCATATCTCTTGTCGAAACTCATTATCTCCAATTCACCAGTCAATCTAGAATAAAAGAAATGAGTATAAATAGGAACTCCAACGATGTATTCCTGGATTACATATTTATCTGTTGTACCGTATTCTCTTAATCTTTCATAAAATTCATCAGGATTGTTTGCAATGAAATATCCCATTCCACCTTTCGCTCCGTGAAATTTAATAATTACAGGACGGTCAATATCCTCTGGTCTCTCGAAAATCATAGGAAGCTTTAAACCCGCATTCAGCAGCCATCTTCTCTGCTTCTCCCTGTCTCCTTCCCATTCGAGAATTCCTTTCGTGCCATAGTGCATTACTTTTATATTTTTCACGTTTTTAACCCCCAAGTAACTCACGAACGATCCATGCGGAATGATAATTGCATTTTCTTTTACAAGCTGATCCTCGATTTCAAAGAAATTTTTAAAGCTATCAACTTCAATAATTTTGTCAGCAACACGATAACTGACATAAGGTTTTTCTTTGCCTTTTTCACAGATACAAATAGTCTCAAATCCTTCATCTTTTGCTCCCTTCAAAATTTGCAAAGCCGAGTGACTGCCGAGGGTAGCTATCTTATATTTCTTAAAATCCGCCATAAGGTTGTAAGTAAGGTTTAAGGTCTTTTGTTAAACGTACAATACGAAAAGAAATTTGTCCAGTAAATCTGTTTATAAAAACAAAAATACGGCGCCACCAACGATAAAAAGATAAATTCCAAAGCCTCTCAAAGTATGTTTCTTAAGGATCTTCATTAAAAGATATATAGATACAAGTCCGACCAAGGCCGAAACAAAAAGCCCGATCAAAATAGGAGTCAATAATGTGCTTATAGCAGATATATCCGATCCATTCATATCCTTCAACGCGGTCAAAATTCCTGCGCCGAATATAGCCGGCGCTCCGAGTAAAAACGAAAACTTTGCAGCATTTTCACGAGATAAATTTTGGAAAAGTCCTCCGCAAATAGTGGAGCCGGATCTCGAAATACCGGGAATCAAAGCCAAGGCTTGCAACGTACCTATTGTAAGAGATTTTTTCACATTCAATTTATTGTCGATTTGTTTTACATGTTTTTTTGCGAACCATTCAGCTGTGAAAAAAAGTCCTCCTGTGAAAATCATTGAAAGTCCGACCATCGAAACATCGCGAAAAGATTCATCGATTTTATCTCCGAAAATCAGTCCGACCGCTACGGCGGGGATCATACCGATCACCAAATATCCTAGAAGTTTCAATCCCTCTCCTTTGAATTTTAAAATTCCAAGGAAATCTTTCCAAAAATAAATCAAAATTGAAACTAAGGTGCCGACATGAAGCGCAACATCAAAAGTTTTTAGAGTCTCGACATTCAAACCGAATAATTGTTCAAAAATCACAAGGTGTCCACTGGAAGATATAGGTAAAAACTCAGTGATGCCTTGTATAATTCCAAGAATAATTGATTCTAAAATTGTCATAAGCTATAAATAGAGTCCCGTACTTCTAGTGTTTAAAATATCTCCTCCCACTGAAAACCATCGCGATCCCGAGCTCATCGGCACGTTTGATAACTTCTTCATCACGTACAGATCCTCCTGGGTGAATAATAGCGGTGATTCCGTACCCGACAGCCTGCTCGAGAGCATCAGGGAAAGGGAAGAAAGCATCAGAAGACATCACAGCCCCGCGAGCTCGTTCACCGGCCTTCGTCCCAGCTATGAAAACACTGTCGTATCTACTCATTTGTCCGGCACCGACTCCGACAGTCACGCCATCTTTTGCCATTACAACTGAGTTTGAAACCACATGTTTCACAACTTTTGTCGCGAATAACATGTCGCGGATTTGCTCTTCGGTAGGCGCAATTTTGGTCACGACTTTCAAGTCCGAAGGTTGCAATTCATAAGTATCAACAGTCTGAATCAAAATGCCACCAGCAACTTTTTTGATATCGGTTCGTTTCATATCTTTTTTTAACTCACCGGTCCTCAAAATTCTCAAATTTTCACGAGTCATAAGTCTCTTCAAAGCCTTTTCTGTGAATGAAGGCGCAATAACCATTTCAACAAACATTTTCGCCTCTTTCATGTAGTCGATAATATCTTCGGTGAATTCACGATTTACCGCTATAACACAGCCAAAAGCGGACATCTCATCGGCTTTGTGTGCAGCTACGAATGCATCGTACAAGTTCTCACGAACGGCAGTTCCACAAGGATTATTATGCTTGATAATTGTCACAGCAGGTTGATCGAATTCTTTCACGATTTCCAGAGCCGAATTTCCATCGACGATATTGTTGAAAGAAAGTTCTTTGCCATGTAAAACCTCAGCGTTTGTTATGTTAGCATCATGATTTTCAGGGTTGCGGAAGAACGCAGCTTTTTGCGTAGGATTTTCTCCATAACGTAGGCTTCTCACTTTTTCGTAGTGTAGATTTAATAGCTCAGGCTCGCCCAGAATTTGTCTGAAGTAGCCGTTAATTGCTTCATCGTATTGAGCTGTTAACGTGAATGCTTTTCTTGCTAATTTTTTACGAGTTTCAAGGGTAGTTTCACCATTTGCCTCTATTTCGGAAACTACCAATTCATAATCGGCCGGATCAGTAACAACAGTCACATATTTAAAGTTTTTAGCAGAGCTTCGGACCATTGAAGGGCCGCCAATATCTATATTTTCAATAGCCTCTTCTTCAGAAACTCCTTCTTTTGAAATGGTCTTCACAAAAGGGTATAAATTCACGATCACTAAATCGATCATTTCAATTCCATTATCGCTCGCTTCCTTCATATGTCCGTCGTCCTCGCGCACAGCCAATAAACCTCCATGCACCTTCGGATGTAATGTCTTCACACGACCTCCCATGATTTCAGGGAAACCAGTTACTTCACTCACATCTTTTACAGCAATCCCAACTTCTTTTAACGCTTTGGAAGTGCCACCTGTAGAGATGATTTCAATGCCTTTTTTGGCTAGTTTTTGAGCAATTTCAATTATACCTGTCTTGTCAGAGACTGATATTAATGCGCGTTTGATCTGCATAATTTTTCGATGTTAAAAATCCACGAGCCCAAGCAATTTTAGAGTTTAAAAATCAAAAGTCAAATTCCTATAATAATCACGGCGGATCCCAACCACCTTTACTCCAAGGATTACATCTAAATACTCTCCACAAAGCTTTCACCCCTCCCAAAACAACCCCATGTTTTGAAACCGATTCCTTGGCATATTCACTGCAAGTAGGTGTATATCTGCAATAACCAAAAGGATATTTGTTTTTTCCGCGAGCGCTATGGTCCGGCGAAAAATTCTTCTGATAAAATTGGATAAAAGCCGCCACTATTCGTCTGGGTAGCAAAATTAAAAACTTTAAAAACCGCATTAACATGAATCAATATTAGTAGTAGTTCCCCGGATACTGCTTTACACCGTTTTTGATGACTTCCCAGTGCAAGTGAATACCGGTCGCACCATAAACACGTCCTGTATTGCCCATTTGACCGATTGTTTGGCCTTGAGATACATATTCTCCTTCAGACACGTTTAAATGATCCAAGTGAGCGTACAAAGACTGTAAACCGTCGCCATGATCGATAATCACATGATTGCCGTATCCTCCACCCCACGTTCCGGAAGAAGCCTTGATGACAGTTCCGGCCCCAGCCGCCCATACAGCAGGTTTACTTCGGTCGGCTATATCGATCGCGTAATGTCCGCGTTTGAATCCGTTTGTAATGGTTCCCATCGTAGGATATATGAAAGGTTTTCCCCCAGCAGGAACAGATGAATTGTCGGGAAGTCTCACGTTAGATGTCTGTCCGGCTTTTGTTGTGTTTTTTGCGATAACAGTGCTTTTTGCAGGGCCGATAGGTCGTGCATTAGGCAAAAATAAACTTTGTCCTTCGACTATAGTTGTTGAAATAAGACTGTTTTGAGCCACGATTGAATCGGCTTGTATATTGTATTTCTTAGCTATTTTTTCGAGTGAATCACCTTTACCTGCGGTATAACTGACTCCATCCACAGGAGGAATTAGTAATTTTTGGCCGATAGTTATGGAATTTGCATTTCCTATATTGTTTTCCCACATTATAGTCTCGGTTTTTAAGCCATATCTCGTAGCGATAGTTGAAAGAGTATCTCCTTTTTCAACAGTGTGAACTGCATAGTCGGTCATTCCAATGCGGCTTGAACTACCTGTTTGAGGGTTAATTTTAATTAAATATCCATCATTATCAGCTATCAAAACATCACCGGGTAACGAATAAGTTCCAATGTAAGACAATGAAAAACTTCTGGAAACATTTGAGAACCCGCTCACGGGAGAAATAGACGAAATCGCAAACATAAAAACGGCAAAAATAAAAGATTGCCAAAACAATCTTTTGTGAGGAGCTACAGGCAGAATATTGATTCCAGCGGTTGCAGTCGCCATGGCCTGAAACGGAGCGGTAATAGTAGCCCAAACATCATTGAAAAACCTTTTAACAATCAAGCCTTTTGTGAAGACTTTGAGATGTCTCTCTTTTTGCGCAATACGATTGACCTGCTCTATCTGATATACTGTTGTTTCTGGTGTCATGTTTTACGTGAATTTGATTCGAACTCACTTTTAAATTATGCCCATTTTTTCGCTCTCTGTTCAACGTCGCTCCATTGACTTTCGAGGCAATATATTATCAAATAATATTCAAAAGTCAATATAAAACAGCTTATTTCGCGGTATTTTCAAAAAGCCATCAAAACCTAAAAAACCTTGACTTTTTAAGGTAATTATTGTGATTATCTATTGCCAAAGAACAAGTCTTTTGATAACTTCCATCTGCTTTAAATTTCTGCTCTGTATAACTTTACGCAGAGCTTAGGAATATTTACATCCTAATCCATAGAACATGACAGAAGAAAATTTCACGTCTTATGAAATGATGTTGATCGTCGATCCGACCCTTGGAGATGATCGTACTCGCGATGTTATTGAAGAATTAAAAACCCAAATAAAATCTCTTGAAGGTACAGTTACTTTCGAGGATTTATGGGGAAGTAGATACCTCGCGTATAAAATTAAAAGACAAGAGAAAGGTTACTATGTAGTGCTAAATTTTAATTTGGCCCCAACAAAATTGATAGAGCTCACAAATGAATTAAGACTCAATCAAAACATTTTGAGATTTATTACTTTGAAGACTCCAAAAAATTACGAAATTTTGACTTTGGAAGCATTGGAAAAAGAAGCTGAAAAATTTAAAAAAGTAAAAAAAGAGGATGCAAAAGAAGAAGAGGCTCCAAGAAGAACATCAAGACCAGCTCCAAAAGCAAAAGTAGAAGAGCCAAAAGTAAAAGAAGTTGAGCCTGAAGAAAAAGTAGAGGAGAAAGAAGTTGAAGTTAAAAAGGAAGTAAAAGAGAAACCGGCTAAAAAAACAGAAGTTGAGGAAAAAGAAGAAATTGCAGTTGAAGAAGAGGCTATAGAAGAGGAAGTCGAGGAAAAAGAGGAAGTAAAAGAAGAACCAAAGAAAAAAGAAGCAAAAATTACCGATCTAGATGATGTCGACGCGAAGTTGAAAAGCATCATTGACGATCCAGATATATCATTATAACCCAAAAAAAGATGAGATCAGTAAACAAGGTAATTCTGATTGGTAATCTCACAAGAGACCCAGAGATGAGAGAGACTCCAAACGGACAAAAAGTCACAACTTTCGGATTGGCAACAAATCGTGAATGGGTGACATCAGGAAGCGAGAAGAAATCTTCAGCTGAATTCCACGAATGCGTAGCTTGGGCTAGACTTGCTGAGGTTTGCGCTAAATATTTGAAGAAAAGCAAATTGGTATATGTAGAAGGATACCTAAAAACTCGTAACTGGGAGACGGAAGAAGGTGTGAAAAAATTCAAGACAGAAATCGTTGTTCAAGACATGATCATGCTCGACAAGAGAGCAGCTGGTTCTGAAGAAGAGGAGAAAGAGCTTTTAGAGGCTCAGGCTCCAGTAGAAGGTCCAGCCGGTGATATGGACTTGAGTATCGACGGTAACGTATTTTAATAATTAACTTAACATGCCAACATACAAAGGAAGACAATGCAAACTTTGCACGGAGAAGGCGGGCTACGTAGACTACAAAAACGTCGCTTCTATCAGTAGATTTCTCACAAGGTTTGGTAAAATTGTTCCAAGATACTACAGCGGAAACTGCATTCAACACCAAAAAATGGTTGCATCAGCAATTAAGAATGCAAGAACTATCGCTCTCCTTCCGTTTGTGAAATAGATTTTTCAATCAAATTCAATTTCAAAGAGCCCTTGACGTATAAGGGCTTTTTGGTTTGAAAAAACAGGGAAAATATGATAGAATGAAAGGATTCAAATTGAAGAATTCAAATCAATACAAAAACAAATGATCAAAAAAATTAAAAGAAAGCTCGTAGTCAGAAAAGCCGTTCAAGCCGAGAAAAAACTTCAAAAAGCGTTGAAACAAGAGGCAAGAGCTCTTTCAAAAAAAACTAATACCGAATATGACAAATCAGTGATTTCATGGAAGGCTCCAGAGTACATCAAATACAAAAAAGGATGGGTTTGGTACACGGTATTTGCAGTAGTGATGCTAGCTTCGATATATGGAGCTTATGTGTACAGCCTAACTTTTGCTATGGCACTCACTGGCTTCGCGATAGCTTATTTGATTTTTGATTTTAGACATCCGAAAGAAGTGAAAGTTTCTTTATCTGAATTGGGAATCAAAGTCGGGAATAATATTTATCAGTTTAATAGGATCAGAGCTTTTTGGATTCTTTACAGTCCGCCAATCGTCAACACTCTGAATATCAGAGTCCACAACGAATTCATCGGCGATATTGAAATTCAATTAGACGGAGTAAACCCGGTCGAAGTTTACAACTTCTTATCTACAAGAATTCCTGAAATGGAAGGAAAAGAAGAAGGATTTTTAAAAGGGTTAACAAGATTACTTAAAATATAAAATGGCACCAGGAGATACACCACAAAAAGGTCCACAGCCACAACAAGCTCCACAGGAAACTGGAGCGGACAAGGCTCCGAAATCTTTGGCCGAACTCGAAAGGGCTCTTATGGGTGAATTTGATAGAGTCAGAGACGAGAAGAAAAAAAAGATTGTTCGTGAAATGGACAAATTAAGAGCCGGATATAATTCCAAAATGTTTAAATGGAATTACGATAATGCGACGGGTGCTTTTCTGAATATGATTAACAAAAAAACAGAGAAGCTAAGAAATGAAGCGGAAGTCGTGACACGAGCTCCGAGGTCATCCGAAACAA
>Ga0208040_1000546_pt1:0-17500 | contig 43551 bp, 30 predicted proteins | sample AD_UKC083_MetaG_FD_184431 | JGI IMG/M metagenome (GOLD analysis project Ga0208040, IMG submission 184431) | Active sludge microbial communities of municipal wastewater-treating anaerobic digesters from USA - AD_UKC083_MetaG (SPAdes) (version 2) | ecosystem: Engineered > Bioreactor >...
CGGATCCGCCGTGCCCGTGTGAAACGTGCCGCCCCAGTTGTGGAGATCAAGAAACAGGCCGGTTTCGGCAGTCACCTGGGCCAGCGCCCCGCCCGGATACCGGATGTAGACCTTCACCTCGCGCGGACCCGGCTGCCGCGGCCACTCCTGCGCGGGGATCAGGCACTCCGCGTCGGTCTCGGGCAGCGCGGGCCAGGCATCCGCCGCTTCGCCATACCCCGGAACACATGCCAGCAGGAGACACCCCACGCCAAACGCAAGCGTACGCATCGTCAGAGCTTTTCCTTCAGTTGAACGCGACCTTGGCGAGATAGATGCTCGTTTTCCCCTCGTGCGACGAGTAATAGCTCACCCACAGCAGGCCATCGTGCCACACCAGCCCCGGATAACTCGTGTCGCCCCCGGACGGCAGCGCAAGCACTTCGGTCAGCGTGCCGTACTCCGGCTCGATCAGACAGATGGCCGTCCGCGCGCGCTCGTCATACAGCCGCACGGCCCCGGCAAAGCGGCCGTCCGGAAGCTGAATCATGCACGGCCCGCCAATGCGCGCGCCGAGATCCTGCCAGGTCCAGTCCGTGTATGGCGGTTTCGCCGTGCCCAGGAGACCCGTGTTCAGCGGCGCCGGACTGTCCCGGCGCAACAGGCACAGCGCCGTGTCGTCCTCGAGGAAGATGATCGACGATTCGTTCGAGTACTCGCCCGTGCGCAGCTCCGGCACGAGCGCGTCGAACGTGCGGCCGTCCGCACTCGTGTACAGGCGGATGCAGCGTCCTCCGTCTTCCACGGTCTTGTATCCGATGCCGTAACAGGTCCCCTTGTGCCACGTCACCCGCCACAGCCAGAAGTTCGGGTCCGCGACCGGCACGCTCTCGCTCCAGGTCCGCCCGTCATCCGAGAAATACGCGATGCTCTGGTGCGTCGCCACCGACTTGTCGTGCAGGGCCGCCGCGCCCGACAGCATGAGTTTCCCCTCGGGCGTGACGGTGATCTGGGCATCGCGCAGATCCGCCGTTTCAGACGTCATCCGCGCCGCCGACTCCCACTGTTTCCCGTCTTTCGAGACAATAATGCGCAGCGCGCCGTCCGGAGACACGTGACCCTGGCCTTCCCGGAACACACAGAACCATTCATCCTTGAACCGCACCAGGTTCGTGAAGGCGTTGTGAGGCGCCTGGTCCCAGATCTTGTACTGCTCGACCAGCGTGGCCTGCGGCGCGCGCCCTGCATCCACCGGCAGCCATTCGATGCCGTCTTTCGAGGCACGGAGACGCTTCGCGCGAATGCTCGACCCTTCGCCCTCTTCGTAATAGACCATCAACACCGACCCGTCGTCCAGGTTCACCATCGACGGATACGCGCCGATCACGCCGTCCACGGGCACGGCGTCGCTCCAGGTCGCGCAGTCGTCGAGACTGTAATGCAGACTCGTCCCGGGCAGGCGGTGCGCCATAAGGATGATGTCATCGGCGGTGCGCAGCAGATACGGGCAATGCCCCGGGAACCCGAAGGGAACCGACGCGCTCCAGGTAACTCCCCGATCCTCCGACACGGACCACGCCATGGTCTCGGCGCGTCCCCGCTGCGCCGCGAACAGGCGCCCGTCCTTCAGTTCGATGATATCCGTCTCGGCATCCAGAGGCATGCCGCCATTGTCGATGTCGATCACCTCGCTCCACGTTGCGCCGTCGTCATCGGAAAAGGCCACGGCGCCCCAGCCCCGGCCATCCTCTTCCGCGTACAAGCCCAGAATGAGGCGCCCGTCCGAGAGCTGGCGCACCGGCGAACTGCAGTAGTATTTCGCCGCAATCTGTTGCGGTTCCGACCAGGTTTTCCCGAGATCCGCCGACGTGACCATCCAGCTGCCCAGCCCTTCCCAGGGCGGGTTCGCCCCGTCCTTCGCGCGCAGCGAGAAGAAGCTGCAAATCAGTTTGCCGCTCCGCGTCTGCATGATCGAGGGATCGCGGTCATCGTCCGGCCCATCGTACAGCACCTTCGCCGCGCTCCACGTCACGCCCTCGTCGCTACTGACGCAATACGCGACGCGTCCGCCCTTCGGCAGCTTCTCGTTGGGAAGCGCCACATGCCCGTAGCCCGCATAGAACACGCTCATGAGCCGCCCGTCCGACAGCCGGCACACGTCCGGAAACGCTTCGTACCCGCCCGCGTTCGCGTCCTTGCACACGTGGATGAACAGCGGCGAGGGAATCAGGAATTCGTCCTCCGCCGCCTGGGCCGCGCCCGTCACGACGATGTCTTTGACATGCGCCAGCCCCTCGCTGGCGTAGAACCCGATACGCCCCGCCGCAATCGCGTCGTCCTGCACTTCATAGAGCAGGGCGCCGTTCAGCGACACCCGCAACGTGTTTCCAATGCACGAAACCTCGCCTTCGTGCCACTGCCCCGCCGGTTTATCGAGACTGCCCACCCGCTTGATCTCGCTCCACGGTTGCGACGCGTTCGACCGGCACAGGATCGCCTGGCCCCGGTCGTAATGCACGTAGTAGTAGTTGAACGCATCCGCCGCGCGCACCACGAAACCGCACGCCAGCACCCCCTGGTCTTGCGGCTCGACCATGAACGCCGCTTTCAGGGTGACATCGCCCCAGGTGGAGGGCGCGAAAAACGCCTGCGTCATCCCGGAACGCCCGTCCAGCACCAGTTCCCCGTTCCGGATCGCCCCGTTCGCATCCGAAAACACCCACGATTGGGCCGCATCCGGCTTCGTCAGATCCAGCGCCAGGTCCTGCGCCAGCGCCGGCACGGCGGGTGCGGCGGCAACGGCGGCGGCAAGACAGAACAACGTGATGGTTCGCAGCATGACAGCATCCCCTCTCGCAGGCCGCGTCGATGCCGCGGCCGGTCAAATTCAGCGGTTTGGAGTTAAGATGCGATTGTAGACGTCCGGAATACCTTACGCAAGGCCTTGGCGCTCACGAACAGAAGAGGCTGCCACGCTCATGCCGTCTCGTCTTTACTATATCCCAAGCTGTAAACGCGGCGGCCACCCCCCCAGGCTCCCGATCACGAGCATCAGCAGCGACAGCAGCAGGAGCGCGACGGCGATCGGCGCCAGCCAGAACCGTTTCCGCCGCCACAGAAACACCGGCAGCGCGATCAGAGCGCCCAGAACGTCGCGCGACGAGTGTCCGAGACAGGCCTCGAGTTCCCCGGATTGTGCTTCCGGCTCTTCCCAGTAGCTCGCCGCATCGGAGTCCCAGTGCCGCTTCAACGGGTCCTCGCCCGTCGCCCTCAATACCAGCCGGGCGGGCGCCATCATCGTATAGTACACCAGCCCCAGGAACAGGCGTGTCAGCACCCAGCCGGCCGCCTGCGCCGCCCTGATCCAGCCCGCCAGCAGCGGCCGCAACGCCCACGGAAGAAACGCGCTGACAACCAGAAACGTGATCGAAAGCATCAGAAGCAGCACCGGAGGCATGGCGCCAACCCACCAGCGGAAACCCGCCAGCACGAGCAGCGCCACGCACACGCCGATACCGAACTTGCGCTGTTCGGCCGTGTTCCGGGGGTCTATGGTCTCCTGACTCACAGGTGCCGCGCCCCTCTCACTCCGGCGGACAATCCGCCCGCCAGGCGTCGTCTTCGGGCCAATCCTTCTGCAGCGCCTTGTCGACCATGAACGGGCCCATCACGAGGTAATCCATCTTCGTGCGCATGAAACACGCGTAGGCGTCCCGCGGCGCGCAGACGATCGGTTCGCCCCGCAGACAGAACGGCGCGTTGATGAGCACCGGACAGCCCGTGAGCGCGTAGAACCGCGACAGCAGTGCGTGATAGAGCGGGTGGTCTTCCCGGCTGACCGTGTGAACGTGCGCCGTATTGTCCACGTGGGTGACCGCGGGGATCGCCGACCGCGCGACCCGCAGCTTGTCGAATCCCTCCGCCTTCATCTCGTCGTCGCGGAGCACGGCCCGTTGACCATCGCGCAGCGGCGCCGTTACCGACATGCAGGGACTCTCGCGGTCAAGTTCAAAATACTCGTTCGCGTGCTCCGCCAGCACCGACGGCGCGAACGGACGAAACGATTCCCGGAATCGGATCTTGCGGTTCAAGAGCGACTGCATGTCCGGCGGCCGCGGATCCGCCAGGATGCTTCGTGCGCCCAGCGCGTGCGGCCCGAACTCCATGCGTCCCTGAAACCAGCCCACCACCTTGCCCCGCTCCAGAAGCCGCGCCACCGTGTCGCATAAGGCCCCCGCGTCCAGCCGTTCGTAATGGATACGCTCCTCGCGCAGGTACGCCTCGATGGCGTCCTCGCTGAAATCCGGTCCCAGGCAGCCCGCCTGCTGCCCGCGGGGCGCCGCGCGCCGCGTGTTGCCCATCACCTGGTGCCACACAAACAGGGCCGCGCCCAGCGCCCCTCCCGCATCGCCCGGCGCCGGCTGAACCCAGAGGTCCTCGAACGGGCCCTCCCGCAACAGCCGCCCGTTCGCCGCGCAGTTCAGACCGACGCCCCCCGCGATCGCCAGATGGCGCATGCCCGTCTCGCGGTGCACCGCCCGCGCCATCCGGAGGAGCACGTCCTCCGAAACCGCCTGAATCGAACGCGCCAGATCCATCTCGCGCCGGGTGATCACGCCTTCAGATCGCCGCGGCGGCCCGTCAAACAACGCCGCAAACCGGCCGTTCGTCAAACCGGATCCCCCGCAGCAATCGAAGTACGCCATGTTCAGCCGGAACGACCCGTCCTCTTTGACGTCGATCAGATGGTCACGGATCGTCTGAACGTATTTCGGTTCGCCGTACGGCGCCAGTCCCATCAGCTGGTGCTCGCCGCTGTTCACCTCGAACCCGGCGAACGACGTGAAGGCCGCATACAACAGCCCCAGCGAATGCGGAAAACGGAGCTCTTGCAGGATGCGAATCCGGTTCGCTTCACCCACGCCATAGGCCGACGTCGTCCATTCCCCCCCGCCATCCAGCACCAGAAACGCCGCCGCCTCAAACGGCGACGGGAAGAACGCCGACGCCGCATGCGCCTGATGGTGCATCACGTGCAGCACCGGACCGCGGTACCCGAGCCGTTTACGGATGATGCCCCGCACGTACAGCTTCTCCCGCAGCCATGACGGCATCTGCGCGAGAAAGGACCGGCGCCCCTTCGGCGCCGCCGACACACAGGTCAGCAGCAGGCGCTCGAATTTCACAAACGGCCTCTCATAAAACACCACATAATCCAGGCCGGACGCGTCAATCCCCGCTTCTTCCAGACAGTATCCCGCCGCGTTCAACGGAAACCCCCGGTCCGATGTCTTCCGGGTGAACCGCGCTTCCTGCGCCGCCGCGACGATCGCGCCGTCACGAACCAGCGCGGCCGCGCTGTCATGGCAAAAACCCGATATTCCAAGGATATGCATAAAGGGCGCGCCCCGTGAGACCGACACTGCAAACACCGCGGTTGAATTTAGCCCATTCCGGCAAATAGTATCAACCGGACGCCCGTGAACGCGGCCCGCGCCCGATTCTCGATACGGACGCGTGCGTCAGCCTCCGGGACGGATTCACCGGCCCGCGGCTGCCAGCGATTCGTGATACGGACACTGCGTCCGTGAACTGAGGAGTGCTCCCATGCAGAAACCGACCATCGCCATCGTGGCGCTGCTGACCCTCGCCGCCGCCGGCTGCCAGACCACCGGCAAAGACATCCTCAGTGTGCCGGCCGCGCGCGAATACGCCGAACTCGAACGCGTCGATCTCGACTCCGCAAAGACGAAGGTCGACGAGGCCCGCGCCCTCGGCGCCGCCGCCTACGCCCCCTACGAGTTCTTCTCCGCCCAGCAGTACCTCGACATCGCCCGCCAACAGAAGCGCGTTTATAACCGCCGGGGCGCCTGGGACTACGCCCAGCTCGCGCGTGCCATGGCCGAGGCCGCCATTCGCGCCATCCCCGAAGAACAGCGCGTGCCCATCACCGTCGAGCCCGCCCGCGATGAACAGGCCTGCAACGCAAAATTCGAGGAAATCAAGGCCCGCTACCTCGCGCTCGACCCCGCAACGGCCAAAACCGCCGCGCCCCTCCTCTACGCCCAGGCCACGGCGCGTCTCAGCCTCGCCGAGCACAACCTCGTCCGCGGAAAAGACTGGCGCGAAGCCGCCCATGCCCTCGTCGACGCCGAAGCCCTCATGGACACCATGGAACGCCGCGATACCGACGGCGACGGCATCGTCGATCTCAAGGACGCCGATCCCCGCCAGCCGGAGGATGTCGACGGGTTTGAAGACGAAGACGGCGCGCCCGACCCCGATAATGACCAGGACGGCATCCCCGACGTGGTCGACGTCGCTCCGCTCGAACGCGAAACGCGCAACCGCTGGCGCGATTACGACGGCGCGCCCGACGAATACCCCGAATTCGAGGCCATTCCGTTCGCCCGGGGCAGCGCCACCATCGACGCCTCCACCAAGGGCTATCTGCGCGGAATCGCCCGGCTCCTCGCCGACTGCCCCGAGATCCTGATCCACGTGAAAGGCTACACCGACAACTCCCATTCCACCCGGTACAGCATGGACCTCTCCCGGCGCCGGGCACAGCGGGTCCAGCAGTACCTCATTGAACAGGGCATTCCTCCCGAGCGCCTGACCGTCTCGTTCCATGGAGAGGCCGACCCCGTCAGCGACAACGACGCCGAAGCGGGGCGCACCCTCAACCGCCGCGTGGAAGTCGTGCTGGAGTAAGCGCCCGGCCGGCATGCGCCGGCATCTGCACGGGAAGACGCCCCGCGGCCTTCCCCGGACGCCTCATTGCAGCGTCACGGGGCCCAGATCCGTCTCGCCGCCGGGAGGCAGGATCACGCCGCCAATCTCGAGCTGTCCGCTCGCGAGCGCTTTCACCTTGATCGTGTATTCGCCGGGAGGCACCCGCTCGAACACCACCCGGCCCTGGGCGTCCGTGTCGCCCTCACCGGGCCACCACGCGCCGTGCACTCCGTGGAACATCATCAGCCCCACGTTCTCGTCCGCCGCCGGTTCCTGCGCGGCGTTGAGCAGCGTCATGGCCAGCCTCGCCCCCTCCACCATCGTGATGGTCATCGTTTCCGTCGCCGCGCCCGTCGGCGGCAGGACCTCGTAGAAGTTGTTCGGAAACATGCGCATCGCCGGGTCCCAGGCCCGCACATACAGATGCACGTCGCGCGGCAGCGCCAGCTCGCTCGCCCCGTTCGCTCCGGTCAATGCACCCTGCACCCGCGGCGTCTCGAACGCATTGGGGGTTTCCGTGGCGATTGGAAGCATGTTGGCCAGCGGACGCCCCTCCCGGTCCACAACCACCACCGGCCCGCGCGTGTGTTCCTGACCCGCGGCCGGCGGCGCCGCGCCATTGACGCTCGCGGCGGGCGAGGACGGACCCGGGCCCGCCGGTTCTTCCGAGCCGCAGCCGCCCAGCACCAGGAGCAGCATAACGGCGCGCGGAAGCCCCCGATTCATGCCACGTCCTCACCGCCCGACAACAGCTGTTGCTCGTACAGGCGGCGGTAGATCCCGCCAATCGCCAGAAGCTCCTGATGGGTCCCGTGCTCCACGATCAGGCCCTGGTCGACCACGACGATCCGGTCCGCGCGCTGCACCGTCGCCAGACGGTGCGCGATCACGATCGTCGTGCGGCCCTGCACAAACCCCGCCAACGCCTTCTGGATCGCCTGCTCGCTTTCCGAGTCCAGGTGCGACGTCGCCTCGTCCAGAATCAGGATCGCCGGGTCCTTGATGATCGCCCGCGCAATCGCCAGACGCTGCCGCTGTCCCCCCGACAACGTCGCGCCGCCCTCTCCAATCACCGTCTCGTACCCTTCCGGCAACGCCTCGATAAACGCGTCGGCGTACGCGGCCCGCGCCGCTTCCCGGACCTGCTCCGCCGTATAGTCTTTCCGCCCAAACGCGATGTTGTCGCGCACCGATTCGTTGAACAGGATCGTCTCCTGCGTCACGATGCTGATCTGGTCGCGGAGACTCTCGAACGTCACATCCCGGATATCGATGCCGTCGATCCTCACCGCTCCGGCGGTCGCGTCGTAAAACCGCGGCAGGAGTTTCACTATCGTGCTCTTCCCGGAACCGCTGAACCCCACCAGCGCCACCATCTCGCCCCTGTTCACCTCGAGGTCGATCCCTTTCAGGACCTCCACTCCCGGCTTGTAGGCAAAATGCACATTCTCGAAACGAATCGCCTCTGACAAACGCGGCAGGGCCCGCGCGCCCGCCTTCTCCACGATCTCGGGCTGCATGTCAATGAACTCGAACACCCGTTCCGCGCTCGCCACGCTGGTCTGAATCTGGTTGTTCACCGTCGACAGCTTCCGCAACGGGTCCAGCATCAGCGCAAACGCGAAGATCAGCGCCGCCACGTCGGCCCGGCTCATCTCCTCGCTCATCACCCGCGCCCCGGCAAACAGCACCAGCGCCACCACGCCCAGGATCAGTACGAATTCCACCACCGGGCCAACCGCCGCGTCCACTTTCACCATCTTCACCAGGTACCGCCGCAGTTTGCCGAACTCCACGCTCGTGCGCGCAATCTCATAGGCCTCCATGCAGAAGCCCTTGACGATCGCGATCCCGTTGAACGTCTCCGACGCCACCATCGCCATCGACGCCACCTTCTCCAGCGAACGGCGCACGCTCTTCTTGAATTTGCGGCCCAACTGGTAGATCGCCGCCGCCACCGGCGGAAGCACGCACAATCCCACCAGCGTCATCAGCGGATCGATCGTCAGGGCCGTGATCAGGAAAAACACCGCCTTGATCGGTTCCCGCATCAGCTTCACGAATACGCCCGACAAACCCCGGTTCACCTGGAATATGTCGTTCGAAAACCGGGCAATCAGTTCTCCCGTCGGGTGTTTCTCAAAAAAACCCAGCGACAGGTGCATGATGTTCGCGTACATCTCCCGGCCCAGCTCCACCGAAATGTTCGCGCCGATCGTCCCCGCCAGGTATTCCTGAAGAAAACGCGCCACCCCCGCCAGCAGCGACAGCAGCACGAGCACCACGCATGCCACCTGGATCGCATACATCGGCCGGGAACGCATCGCCCCCAGAAAATCGCGCACCCATCCCCGCGCCTCGGCGTCGTCCATCCCGTGCAGAAACCGCACCGGTTTCAGCGCCTTCACCACCCGCGGCGCGTACTTCTCCGTCAATTCGTTGAGCGCCCGCGCTTCCACTTGTTCCAGCGTCTCGCCCCCTCCGCCGGCGGCTTCCAGCGGCTCCGGCTGGCTCAGCGAAATATCCACCACCGCCGCAAGACCCACGATCATCGACGTAAACGAGCCCGCGACCAGCAGGGCGAACAAAATCGACACCGCCAGCCGCCCCTTGTACCGAAGGGCATACCCCAGCAGCCGCCGGTAAATCGACCATGCACTCGCCGACGGTTTTCTCAGGTTGCGCGGGTTATAGTTCGGGTCTTCGCTGATCGAGATCATGGATGCATCCGTGGTTGCGGAAAACGTGTCAAACGAACGGATGCTACCATAGCACTCTGACCCAATCAAAACCCTCGACGTCGCCGTCGCCCCGTATGTTCATCGCCGAGTCCGCGGCGTCCACCGGGCGACGGCTTGATCTTCGCTGTCCTTCGCGGGTACGCTCAACACAAACATCGTGCTACGAGGAGATACGTCGACCATGGATGCCATTGAAGCGCTCAAGACCCGCCGCTGCGTGCGGTCCTTTAAACCCGATCCGCTGCAAAAAGAGACCCTTGAAGACATCATCGACTGCGGCCGGCTCGCCGCAACCGCCCGAAACGAACAGCCCTGGGAATTCGTCGTCGTCACCGATCCCGCCATGCGCAAACAGATCGCCGACGCGACCGATTTCGGCAAATTCATCGCGAACGCCCCGGCCTGCATCGCCGTGCTTTGCGAAGACGGCAAGTACTATCTCGAGGACGGGTCCGCCGCAACCCAGAACATCCTCGTCGCCGCGCGCGCCCACGGCCTGGGCGCCTGTTGGGTGGCGGGCGACAAGAAGGCCTACGCGCCGAAGATCTGCGCCATGCTGGGCGCGCCGGAAAGCTGCAAGCTGGTCAGCCTCATCGCATTGGGACATCCCGCCGAGTTTCCAAACATCGGAAAACGAACACTCGACGAGGTGCTTCACTGGGAGAAGTTCTGACCGCGCGGGTCGGCATATGGGCCGTGTGCGATCCACGGGTCTCACCCGCGGCAATTCAACGGCAGCTCCGTCGAGATGGCTACGGCAGGAGCGCCCACCGCGCCCACCGCGCCCTCTGTGTCCACCGTGTCCACTCTGTCCACCACGTCCACGGGGCGACCGCCGCTCGCCTGCATTCCACGCTGTGCCGCTCCTCTTCAGCGCCCCCCACCTGCCCTGCGATTGGAACTGCTCCCGGGAGTAGACACCTGGGAGCGTGATCCTGTCTAATGGAGAGGGTTGCCATCAAAGGGAGGTACCTATGCCCACCGTAACGAACCGTTGGACCGGGCTGCTGGCGGTCTGCCTCGCCCTGGCAATGCCTGGCGCCGTGGCGTGGGGGCAGTTCATCCAGCTCGAGCCCCCCGGTCAACGCGAGTTCATCCTCGACAAGGCCGGCCTGATCACCCCCGAACACGAACAGCAGATCCGCGCCATTTGCGACAAGCTGCTCACGGAACGCGCCATCCCCATCGTCGTGGTGACCATCGAATCCATGGCCCAGTACGGCGGGCGCTACTCGCGCATCGAGACCTTCGCGACGATTCTGTTCAACCAGTGGGGCATCGGCCAGGAACAGGTCAATGGAAGCGACTGGAACACCGGCATCCTCCTCCTCGTGTCCACGGGCGACCGCACCGCCCGGATCGAGCTGGGCGCGACCTGGAAACACGATCACGATCAGGTTGCCCGGACGATCATGAACGACTACATCGTCCCCGCATTCCGGCGCGGTCAGTTCTCGGAAGGAATCATGCTCGGCGTCGAAGGCCTCGACAAAATGGCCCGCGGCCTCGCCCTGCCCAGAAAACCCGTGCCCTGGTGGCATTTCGCCCTCATCCTCGGCGGGCTCGTCCTCGCCATCTTCACCATTGTCTCGCTGATCCGGCGCGGCGCACGCGGCTGGGCCTGGATCTTCTGGGGGTTTGTTTTCGGCCTGCTGGCAGTCCTCCTCTACAACGTCCTCCGAAGCGGCGCCCGCGGGGCCGGCGGAGGCGGCGGCGGATTCAGCGGCGGGTCGTTCGGCGGCGGGTTCTCGGGCGGTGGCGGCGCCACCGGTTCGTGGTAGGAGGGCACCCATGCAACGGGCTTCAACGTTCTTCACCCAAGACGAGACGGCGCGCATCGAGGCCGCCGTGGCCGAGGCCGAGGCCAATACCTCCGCCGAGATCCTCCCCGTCGTGGCCACAGCCTCCGGACGGTACGACCGCCCCGAAGACATCGCGGGCCTCTGGTGCGGCGCCCTGGCCGCCGCAATCGTCTGGCTCCTGTTCCGTGCAGCGCCCCAGCCCCACGGAGGCTGGGATTTCCAGTGGACGTCGCTCGAACTGCCCGCCCTCCTCCTGGCGCTGGTCGCCGGGTTCCTGGCCGGTACGGCCGCGGGCAGCTCGTTCGGGTCGCTGCGCCGCCTCTTCACCCCGAAAAACCAGATGCGCGACGAGGTCGCCCTGCGTGCGCGCCAGGTCTTCTTCGACAGCCGCGTGCATCATACCCGCGCGGGCACGGGCGTGCTCATCTACCTCTCGGTATTCGAACGCACGGCTGCCGTGCTCGCCGACGAGACCGTTGTCCAGAAACTCGGCCAGAACACCCTGAACGCCTTATGCGCGGAGCTCACCGAAGGCATGCGCGGCGAAGCGCGGGCCGATGTCCTGTGCAACGCCATCGAGCGCGCGGGCGATGCGCTCGCCAGGGTGCTCCCCCGCGAACCGGACGATGTCAACGAGCTGCAAAACACGCTGCTCGTGCTGGATGAATAAGTAATGGTCTGTAAACGAGTTACGGTGTGCCCAGGAACGCACCCGCCAGGGACGGCGTGCCGATCATGGAACTGATCTCGGGGGAACAACGCCTGCCGTCGGTTCGGGGGCTGGTCCTGCTCCGCAACGCCCGGGCCCGGGCGTTCGCGCCCGTGGACGTCATGCGCTGGCTCCGCCTCAACCGGCTCGGGTTCCAGACGCCCAAGATCGACGTCTTCCTGCGCGGCGCGGCCCCGCTCGCCCTCGAATTCTTGCTCGAACAGGGCCATCAGCTTGACGCCCGCATTTCGTTCCGGACCGCCTGCGACCAGCCGCCTCCCCAGCTGGCCGTGCTCAAACAGCGTGGTCTGTTTGACGTGTTCCTGACCCCCCCCGACGTCACTGCGCCGCTCGTGGAACGATGGCTCGATGCGGCCGGCGACGCCGGGGTGCCGGTGCGGCTTCAAGTCCACGCGCCGTTCTCCTTCGACGCCGGGGCCGCCCGGGCCCTCGCGGAACGATGGCGCGACCGGACCGTGGTGTCCGTCAACATCGCCCTGACCGATCCCTTCCTGGAGCTACCCCCGAGCGTCGGCCAGCCGCGGAGCGAAACCTCCGCAGCGGCCGCCAACGATCTGGCCCGGGCCGTCGCGGCTCAGGGGCTCGAAGTGAACCTGCTCTTCTGGCCCCGCGCCCTGCTCGACCCGGTCAACCAGGCACATCTGGTTTCCGAGTGCCAGTTCTCCAATGACCATCAGCAGTACGAGGCCGAGGCCTATGCCCTTGCGGCACGCCTCAACCGCCGCGGCCCCACCGTCGCGCGGCTGGTCCTCCTTATGCTTCTGAACCAGCACACGTCGTACCGGAATCCCATCGACCGCGCCCTGTTTCCCTGGCTCATCAACCACCCCTGGGTCCACGCGCGCGCCTGGGCCCTGCACAAGGTCACGCGCTATTGGCGGCCGCGCAATCGCAGCCGAAGCGAGGCACAAACTGAAACGCCGAAACGGACCCAGCGGTCTGCGCAGCAACCCGGGGCCGGTCCTGAGGCGGATCACGCCGGGGGTTCGCGCTATCCCTCACGCGAACAACCCAAATTCTACGACCCCATCGACCGGGAACGGCTCCGGTTGGACGAGACGCTGGCCGCGCTCGCCAACGCAGCCCGCGAGACCGTCACGACCCGGCCCCCAACCCGCGATCTGGATTCCTCCGAATACGCCGTCGAAGGGCAGGCCATGATGCAGATGCCCGGCGGCAACCGCTGGTACTCGTTCACCAACACCGAAAAACTCAGTTCCCCGCTCGGCCGCCTCGATCCCCCCTTCACCATCGCCGCCACCGTCGGCGGCGGCTCGGCGGATTACATCGGCTTCGGCTTTGGACGCCAGCGCAAGGTGCTGTGCCCCATGGAGGGCTATGTGCACAAACTGCTCCTCCACGTCGCCCGCGACGGCCGCTATGTCCTCCTCCGCGACGATGTCCCCATGCGGCCCGAGGTCCTCGAACGGGGCATGTACACGCCCGCGCGGCTCGGCGGCGTCCTCGAACCCCAGATCAGCATCTGGAACATCGACGGCTCGGTTGTGACGCAGGCGGTACAGATCTGGGAAGGCGCGGGCGAACCCGCAGCTACGGAGAACATCCGGTTTTCGGTGGTGATGGTGTGCACCCGCTACGCCCGCCGCATGCAGGCCGCCCTCCGGGCCGTGGCAAACCCGCACGGGGTGCCGCTCGACCGCATCGAGGCGATCATCGCCTATGTGCCGGGAGTCGATGCAACCGACGACATCCTCGACTCGATGGGACTGGCTCATCCCGGCCTGCGCATCGTCCGGTCGCCGTTCCCCCCCAGGAATGTCCATTCGAAAGGCCTGCTCATCAACGAGTCCGTCCGAATGGCCTCCGGCGAGTGGACCATCCTGCTCGACGCCGACATCATCGTGCCGCCCGATCTGTTTGCCCGCCTGGCCGAGGTGCCTGAAGACGTGGCCTTTGTCGCGCCGGAAGGCCGCAAATTGCTGACCCGCGAAACCACCGCGCGCATCCTGCTCGGTGAGCTCGACCCCCACGCCGAATGGGAGGCCCTCTTCAAAGGCCCCGGCGAATACCGCCTCCGCGAGACTTTCGGCGTGCCCATCGGCTATTGCCAGTGCGTGCGCACGCAATGTTTCGAAACCGTCAAGTACGAAGAACACGAGCATTTTGAAGGCGCCGACTACCGCTTTGCCGTGGACATGGAAGCCCGGTTCGGCAAAGCGCGCCGCCTCGACGGCCTGTCGGTCCTGCATCTGGATCACGCCGGCAGCCAGTGGTATGGTACCGCCAGGCAGTTTTGAGCGCGGACCCTGCCGGAACGGAGATACGCCCATGTTCTACACGCGGTCAAACGAGGGATTCCGCGAAGCCCTTCCCGGCATTCGCATCAAGACCATCACCTGGGGCGCGCGCACCCTGACGGCCGAGTTCCGCATGACCGCCGGGGCCTCGCTGCCCCGTCATGCGCACGTCCACGAACAGGCCGGCTTCCTCGTTTCCGGCCACATCCGCCTGGCCATCGGCGACGCCACATACGACGTGCACCCCGGCGATGCCTGGGCCATCCGCGGCGACGTCGAACACGCCGCCGAGATCCTCGAAGACACCATCGCCGTCGAAGTCTTCTCCCCCGTCCGCGAAGACTACCTCCCCGAAAACCCCTGATTCCGCTTCGAGCCGCGACACGGATCTGCCCCGCGAACGGCGCTGGGCGCCTGCCTCCGTTTATGCTCGCAGAAGGGGGACATGCTCCAAGCGCCGTCCCGGCGCGACTACGTGTCCCCGTTCGAACGATCGGCGAGCGCGCCGGTCCCGAATTGGAGGAGATGGCGAAGAACGGGGACATGTTCCAAGCGCCGTCCCCGGCGCGACTACGTGTCCCCGTTCGAACCGGAGGGCAGCCCCGTAGACGGTGAACACGGGATTCCGGACAACCCCAACGGCCCAACCCCGAATGGGGTTGAACAAATCTGCAACCCGTTCCCTGCGCGCCGTCAACCACCTGTGCTTCACCGGACGCTTACTCCCTTGCCCAAAATTGCGGGGTTCAAATCCACCCCCGGCCGCCTTCGGCGGCCACCCCCGCCAGCGGGGGACAGAAGAGGCGGGAAGAAGCCATCCCCGGCCACGCGTGCCTGTTCTTGCAGCCCTGAAAGGGCGACCGAGAATAGCCCCGGGGTTCAACCCGGAGATCAGCGGCGCGCCCAGAGTGAGTCCCGTCAGGGACGAAAGAAAATGGCCCCGGGTTTCAACCCGGGGTTCACGCAACCCCAAAGGCCCCAAGTCCCATAGGGACGGCAGAGTCGAAGATGCCGTCCGATAGTTGAACGGTCAGCCTGCGTACAATGATCACAAAACGGGCAAAGAGGAATTGTTGACGTTTCTCAAACGGCACGGGATCGAATGTGATCCCAGATGCATCTGGGAGCTAATCCGGACTCTGTCGTCCCTACGGGACTCGATCTGGGCGCGACGTTAATCCCCGGGTTGAAACCCGGGGTTATTCTCTTTCGTCCCTTCGGGACTGAATTCGCACGCGGCGCGACTACGTGTCCCCGTTCGGACCGGAGGGCAGCCCCGCGGAAGGTGCGATTGGGTCTCCGGGCCCCGCCGCGGGGTCAAAAAAAAGCGCCCCCGGGATTCTTGCGAATCCCGGGGGCGAACGATAGTGCCGGCGACGACCGACTCTCCCACGCAGTTGCCCGCGCAGTACCATAGGCGCAGGTGGGCTTAACTTCTGTGTTCGGAATGGGAACAGGTGTGGCCCCACCGCCATAGTCACCGGCGAAAACCTGACAGGAATGTAAGGGTTAGATGCAACGTGGGTATCAAATCCACCGATGCGTCCTGCCAAACCCCATTTGAGTTCGGCAGATTAAAGGCCAAGCCTCACGGGCGATTAGTACTGGTCAGCTTAACATGTCGCCATGCGTACACCTCCAGCCTATCAACCTGGTAGTCTTCCAGGGCCCTTCAGGGACCTTGCGGTCCAGGGAGATCTTATCTTGGGATGGGTTTCGTGCTTAGATGCTTTCAGCGCTTATCCCGACCGGACATAGCTACCCGGCGGTGCCACTGGCGTGACAACCGGAGCACCATAGGTCCGTCCACCCCGGTCCTCTCGTACTAGGGGCAGCTTCCCTCAAATCTCCTACGCCCACAGAGGATAGGGACCGAACTGTCTCACGACGTTCTAAACCCAGCTCGCGTGCCACATTAATCGGCGAACAGACGAACCCTTGGGACCTGCTTCAGCCCCAGGATGTGACGAGCCGACATCGAGGTGCCAAACAACCCCGTCGATGTGAACTCTTGGGGGTTATAAGCCTGTTATCCCCGGCGTACCTTTTATCCGTTGAGCAACGGCCCTTCCATACGGAACCGCTGGATCACTAAGCCCTACTTTCGTACCTGCTCGACTTGTTGGTCTCGCAGTCAAGCTCCCTTCTACCTTTACGCTCTGCGCATGATTTCCAAACATGCTGAGGGAACCTTTGGGCGCCTCAGTTACTCTTTGTGAGGCGACCGCCCCAGTCAAACTACCCACCAGACACTGTCCCCTGCCCGGCTTCACGGGTTCAGGGTTAGGCTTCCATTTTAACAAGGGTGGTATTCCAAGGGTGGCTCCACCGAAGCTGACGCCCCGGTCTCGACGCCTCCCACCTATCCTATACAAGCTAAAACGAAAGTCAATATCAAGCTGTAGTAAAGGTGCACGGGGTCTTTCCGTCCTTCTGCGGGTAACCAGCATCTTCACTGGTAATACAACTTCACCGGGTCACTCCTTGAGACAATGTTCAGATCGTTACGCCATTCGTGCAGGTCGGAACTTACCCGACAAGGAATTTCGCTACCTTAGGACCGTTATAGTTACGGCCGCCATTAACCGGGGCTTCGGTTCAGAGCTTCACGCCGAAGCGTTGACTCCTCCCGTTAACCTTCCGGCATTGGGCAGGCGTCAGTCCCTATACGTCGTCTTGCGACTTTGCAGAGACCTGTGTTTTTAGTAAACAGTCGCCTGAACCTCTTCGCTGCGACTCCAGCCAGCTTACGGAGCAAGTCCTTCACCGGCCAGAGCACCCCTTCTTCCGAAGTTACGGGGCCAATTGGTCGAGTTCCTTAAGGAGTGGTCTCCCGAGCGCCTTAGAATCCTCTTCTCATCCACCTGTGTCGGTTTACGGTACGGACACCGGCCACCTCGCTAGAGGTTTTTCTTGGCAGTATGGAATCGAGCGATCCGCTTCAAGTTTCCCATCCACGTCCCTTAACGCCTCGGAGTATTGCAGCCCGGATTTGCCTGGGCTACCTCCCACACGCTTAGACCGTCTAAGCCAACAGACGGCCGCCCTATCCTCCTGCGTCACCCCATCGCTCAAACGATGGCGCGGTGGTACAGGAATCTTTGTGCCTGTTTCCCATCGCCTACGCCTTTCGGCCTCGGCTTAGGCTCCGACTAACCCCGGGCGGATTATCCTTCCCCGGGAACCCTTGGATTTTCGGCGAGCAGGTTTCTCACCTGCTTTTTCGTTACTGATGCCGGCATGATCTCTTCCATA
>Ga0208040_1000546_pt1:22500-43551 | contig 43551 bp, 30 predicted proteins | sample AD_UKC083_MetaG_FD_184431 | JGI IMG/M metagenome (GOLD analysis project Ga0208040, IMG submission 184431) | Active sludge microbial communities of municipal wastewater-treating anaerobic digesters from USA - AD_UKC083_MetaG (SPAdes) (version 2) | ecosystem: Engineered > Bioreactor >...
CACTCCGTCACCACAGTGCCCGGGGATTTCACCGGAGACAACACCACCGCCGAGATCAAAGTCCACCCCTCCGGCCGGTTTGTTTACGGCTCGAACCGCGGACACGACAGCATCGCCGTGTTTACCATCGATGCCGGGTCCGGCGCCCTCACGCCCGCGGGCTGGACTTCTACCCAGGGCAAGACGCCACGCAACTTCAACATGGATCCCGAGGGACGGTTCCTCATCGCCGCGAACCAGGAATCGGACACCCTGGCCGTGTTCCGGATCGACCCCGCGTCCGGCGCGCTCGAGCCTACGGGCCAGACCGTTGCCGTGCCTTCGCCCGTCTGTGTCGTGTTCAGCCAATCGCCGGCGCAATAGACCGGCGCATTACGCTCCGGCGGCCTTTACCGCCGCGCGCCAGTTGGCCAGGCCCTTCTTCATGTCGGGCACGGGATTGTCGGGGCTCTCCTCGTATTCCATTACGACCGGCCCCGTGAACCCGATTTCCAGCAGGGCCCGGGCGACAGCGGTCAGATCCAGATCGCCCTCGCCGAGGATCTGTTCCTCGCCCCCGATAATCCAGTCCTTGAGGTGCAACGAAAGCAGCCGGTCGCCAAGGCGCGTGATCACCTCGTGCGGCGGCTCGTTCGATCGCAGATGATGTCCCGTGTCCACACAGGCGCCGATAAACGGGTGCCGTCCCCGCACCGCCTTGAGCGTATCCTCGACCTTGTCATACCGCGCCCCCGGGCCGTGATTGTGGATCGCTATCCGGATCTGGAACTCTTCGACCAGCGCGTCGAGGCTGTCAAACGCGTCCGGCGCCGGGTCCGCCGTCAGCACCTGCGCACCCAGCGCCCGCGCAAACTCGAACTTCTTCCGGTTCGCCGCGGCGTCGGCCGTAAACCCTTCCACGCCATAGCACGGCACCTGCACCTGCTGTTCCTCCAGCAGACGTTTAATTCCCGCAAACCCCGCGTCCCCCGCATCCGGCGGAAAATGGACCGCACAGAATTCCATCGTGTCGCTGCCCAGTTGCTTCAAACACGCGACGGCCCCGGCCGTGTCGAATTTCCGGAAACTGTAACTCTGCGCGCCCGCCGCGAATCGTTCCCCTGTCATGGCCTTTGCTCTCCTTTGTGGTGGGTGATGGTGATTGAGCCGCACGTGCCATTTGCGCGACGGCGCCGCCCGGGATCATCGCCCAGGATGCCGGTAAAATCAAGGCGCCCGGTCAAGCCGGGCGGGGCGCAAGCAGCAACGCGCCCGCGACCACGACGGACTCGCCCAGCGCGCACGGCACGATGTCGTAGCGTCCGCGGAATTGTTCAAACACTCGCGCGTCGACATGCCGGCGCAATGGCTCCAGCAAGACCTCGCCCATCAGGGCCACGCCCCCGCCAAGCGCCACCCGTTCGGGATGGACCAGGGTGATCACGTTGGCCAAGGCCAGGCCCGCCGTCTGCGCGACGCGGTCGAGGGCTTCGAGGCATTCCGGGTCGCCCGCGCGGGCCGCTTCCGCCACCATGGCGCAGGTGATCCGTTCCCGGTCGCCCCCGCATAACCGGGCCAGCACGGGATTCGGCGCGGTGCTTGCCGCCGCCCGAAACCGCCGTTCAATCGACCAGCCGGAACACAGCCGCTCGAGTTCGTCGGCCGCGCCGGGTTCCCGGACCGTCCAGTCCGGCACATAACAATGCCCGATTTCCGCCGCGCCGAAGCCCTGGCCGTCGTGGAGTTTGCCGTCCATCACGAGCGCGCCGCCGATGCCGCTGCCGATGTTCATGTAGCAGAAATGCCGGGTTCCCCGGCCCGCGCCCAGGCAATACTCCGCCCAGCCGGCCGCGTTGCTGTCATTGGCCACGACGGTTGGCAGGCCGAAGCGCTCCTCGAACCACGCCCTGAGCGGCACCCCGTCCCAGCCGCTCACCTGGTGCGAGACCAGCACCGTGCCGGTGGCCGTTTCGACCGGGCCGCCGAATCCAACGCCCATGCCCGTCACGGCCCGCCCACGCGACGAGGCCTCCGCGAGAAGCCGGGGCACGGACTGTTCAAACCACGCCAGGATGGCCTGCGCGCCTTCGCCCGCCGGCGCCCGGCCCCGCTCCTGCGCCAGAACCTCCCCGGCAGGCGTGCCGAGCGCGGCCTGGAGTTTCGTGCCCCCGATTTCGATGCCAAGCGCAAGGCCATCCATGATCACACCTCGCCCTGCTCTGCCGTCAGGCGTTGCCGCATGGCACGCTCGACGTCCCGCCGAACGACTCTTTGAGGACCTCGACCAGGGCATGCTCGATGATCAGGTGGGCGTCTTCAATCTGCGCCATCGAATCGCAGGGAACATTGACGTGGATGTCGCACAGGGACGCCAGCTTGCCGCCCTGAAACCCCGTGAAGCCCAGCACCGTCAGGCCCTTCGCTTTTGCCGTCTTCGCCGCCTCGAGCACGTTGGCCGAATTGCCGCTGCCTGAAAACGCCACCAGCAGATCGCCAGGGCGCCCGTAGGCTTCGAGCTGCAACGCCAGCGCCCGCGCGTAATCCACATCGTTCGCAAACGCGGTCATGAGCGGCACGCAATCCATCAGGGCAAACGCCCGGAACGGGCGGCATCCCGAGGCGTCTGCCGGAGCCTTCACGAGGTCGTTGACCATATGCGAAGCGGTGGCGGCGCTGCCTCCATTCCCACAGACATAGATCACCTTGTCCGCGGCCTGAACGTCCTTGATCGCCCCCACGGCCGCATCAAACGCGGCCCCGTCAATCCGGGCCAGCACCCGGCCCAGCTCGTCACAGTAGTTCGAAAACGTGAGCATGCGATTCCTTTCCGATGCAACCGGCAACCCGATAGGCATCCAGCGTTGTCGTGGGAACCTGCCCGCACCCAGGGCAGAATCGTGTCTATCCTAAGAGGCCCGCGTGAGCGGTTTCAAGGCGCCGCCGGCGGATTCCGCGGCCCGGTGAACGCCGCCCGCCCGCAGTCGCCGCCTGGACCCGGGCGCGCGCGGCCGACCGTGCGCTGGGCTTTTTCGAGCGGCTTCGGACGCTACGGAAGCTGCTCGGCGCCGCCGGCACATTGGGCCCGCGGTGTCAGCACAACGTCTTCGATGGCCTGCGTCACATCCGCGAAATGGAGGACTTGATTGAGGCTGTACTTCACCGGGTTCAACTTGCGAAACGTGCCGTCCATGGGCGGGGTCGCGAGAATCTTCGCCCGGTCCAGGCGGATCGAGTCACGCGACAAAACCACGAGCCCCGCCTTTCGGAAATGCCGCAGCGCCGCCGAGACCTGCCCCGGCAGATCCGCCCGCGCGTCGGGGTCGATGTACCGGCCGTTCACCCGTTCGAGCGCCGCCCGCGCCATCGCCTCGAACCCGCCGCGCCCAATCGACTCTTCCAGCCCATGCAGCGCGTGGAGGTAGAGAATGCCCGCGGCGAGCTGCGTCGCGTTCACCGTCACATTTTGCGCGATGGCCTCGACCAGCTGGAAGTCGAGCGCGCGCTGTTCCTCGCGGCCCGCGCGCGGCGCCAGCCGCAGCGGATGCCCCACAAGCACGGTGTCGATGCCTGTGGCGACATTGCGGGTCCGCGTCAACGGCACAATCGCCACGTCGAGGTCCGTTTCCCGGCCGCGTTGCGCCTGCGCCAAAAAAAACGACGCGCTCCCCGGTTCCTGGACCTCCCCCCGGTACTCGAAAATCAGCCCGCTCCGGCTCCGCGTCCGTCCCGGATACATGATGAAGCTCTCGCCGTTGCGCAGCACGTTCACGAAAGGCCGCAACTGCCCGATCGAAACGTTCCCCCGCGAAATCTCCAGCGTCCCCAGCTGGCAAATCAACTCGTCTACATTCACCAGCCGGTACCACCAGGACTGCTTCTTCTCCGCGAAAAAATCGTCGCGCGACATGAACCGCGGCAGGATGCCCGCCGACTGCATGGCCGCGCCAAAGCTCACAAACGGATCCAGCAGGAACACGTGGTTCTGGGCAAACACACAGGGCATGTCCCGCGGGCACCGTTCCCCATGCACCACGCGCAGCCGTTTCCGCCAGCCCCAGATGTGTCCGATGACCGTGCAGAACTCGGCCCGCGCGTGCATCAAATCGGGTTTCGGTGCGAGGTGAAGGCGATGCAGCAGGTACTGCGCCAGCCCGGCTACGACCGTTATCCATGCGTGTACAGCGTTCATAGGTCCGCGATTCTACCGGGCGCGCCCGCCTCCGGACAACCATGACACTGCCAGGTCCGTGGACTGCACGGCAGACGCGGCGACCGTCCCTGGCGGCGCGGCTCGAGAATTCCCGCGGCCGCGCTCGTTCTGCTACACTGCCGGTGGGTTGCGTCTTCTCGAGCGGTCAAAGGAGCGCGGATGAATCCTCTGTTCTTCTACCCCGGCATGTTGTTCCTGGGCGTAGGCGTAGGACTCATGAGCGGCGCCCTCGGTCTCGGCGGCGGCATCCTCATGGTCCCCGCCTTCCTCGAATTCGTGCCGGGCATGGACCCCCACACCGCCAAGGGCACCAGCCTGCTCATCATCGTGTTCGTGGCCGCGGCCAACGTGTGGCGGCTCAACGAGGGCCACGTCGACTGGCAATGGCGCCTCGCCGTTCAGCTCTCCTTCGGCTCCGTCGCCGGAGGCTATATCGGCGGGTGGGTCACCCAGTTCTTTGACGACCGCGCCGTCACCTGGATCTTTATCGTGCTCCTGGGTCTTGTCGGCATCCGCACCTTTTTCATCGAGCCCCCCCGAGTCGCTGAAGATCAGGTCCGGCCCCGCGACACCCTCGCGATCCTCATCGGCTTCGCCATGGGCATCGCCTCCGGTCTCACCGGCGTCGGCGGCGGGGCCGTGCTCGTCCCCCTCGCCCTCATCGCGGGCATCACCTCGAACGAACGCGTCGTGGCCCTCTCCAACATGGTCATGGTGCCCACCTGTCTCGCGGGCGCCTTCGCCCACATGATTCAGGAGCCCAACCTCCAAATCGACCTCCCGTTTGCGGTGGGCAAGGTCAACCTGGCGCTCGTACCCCTGGTGTTCCTTGGCGCACAGGCCGGCTCACCCGTCGGCAAATGGATCAACGACCATCTCAAACTCAAAGTCCGCCGCGTCGTCATGGGACTGGTCCTCATCCTCATCACCGCCCGCCTTCTGACACGCGTCCTCTGACAACAGGGCCCCGTTTTTCGCCATCGTATTCGACATGGGACCGGCGCCCTCGCCGGTCATTCGATCGGGGACACGCAGTCGCGCCGGGGCGGCGCATGCCGTCCATCGCGTCCATCCGGGTCGTTGGCTTGCTCTGATCCCCGCACTGGGGTACCATGGTGGTTTGACGCAACCAGATGGGGAGGACTATCGCAATGGCCGTCAATCTCATGAACACGATCAAAGGTTCCCTGCTCGAAGGCTTCTTTCCCGAAGGATGGAACCTTGAGGCGTGGGACAAGTGCGCCGCCGTCACGCCGAAGAACTTCGACAAACCCAAGCGCTGGTGGCACAAGCAATTCCAGCCGGTATGCTGCCCGACACTGGGCGATTTCGACACCATGATGGGTCACGAGATCGCCATGGAGATCCGCAACGCCCGCGACGCGAAGAAACCGCTTATCCTCATTCTTCCCGTGGGCCCCATGGGCATGTACAAATGGGCCGTCTACTTCCTGAAGGAGTGGGGCGTGAAATGCGGCCATGTCCACGGCTTCAACATGGATGAATGGAGCGATCCCAACGGCAACACCCTGCCCGCGAAGGATCCCGGCGCGTTCCAGAACGCCATGGAACAGGCCTTTTACGGCCCGCTCGGCAATTTGACCGTCCCCGCCAGACAGCGCCACTTCGCCACCAAGAAAGAACTGCCCACGTACGGCCGGCAGATCGCCGCATTGCGCAAACGCGGCGCGCGTCTTGTCACGGTCTACGGCATCGGCCGCGTCTGCCATATCGCCTTCTGGGAACCCCATTTCGCCAGCGAATATGCCTCGCTCGCGCAATGGAAAGCCGCCGAATACCGTCTTGGCGCGCGCTTGCATCCGCTCACGATCGAGCAGAACGCCATCACCAGTTTCAAGAGCCGCACCACCCTCGTCCCCGCCACGGCTAACACCATCGGCCCCGGCCTGTTCCTCAAGTCGGACCGGTGCATCGGCGGCGCCGACGGCGCGCTCGGCCGCGGCATGATGTGGCAGGGGCTCTCCCTGCGCGTCACGCTCCACCACCAGCCCAGCCCCTGGATCACCAGCACGTTCATGCCCACGCGCCCCGGCCGCCTCTTCTACCTCGAGGAACTGGCCCAGCCGCTCGAAGCCGAGTGCAACTGATCGGCGCGGGTACCCAAGATTCGGGGCGGTCCCTCACCGGACCGCCCCGGTTTTTTTGCATGCCCAGGCGCCGCCTGCGGGAGTCCCTCGCGGGCCTGCGACAGGGCTACCGCTCCCCGTTTTCACACACCACGCGCAGCGTATCCAGCACCGCGTCGTGCACGCGGCCGTTCGAAGCGCAGACCCCCCGGTTGTTCACGAGCATTCGCCCCGCCGAGAAGTCCAGGCGTTTGCCGTCCAGGTCGGTGATGCGCCCCCCGGCTTCCTCGGTAACCAGCGCACCCGCCGCCTGGTCCCAGATGCGTTCCCGGTAATCGGGCTGTTTCGAGGTCAGGAGCCGCAACAACAGCTCCGCGTGGCCCGACGCCAGCAGCGCATACTTCGCCTGGCTGTCCATGCGCACGGGCTCCGCGGTCACGCCAACGGCCGCCGCCATCCGCTCGATGCGGCCCACGTTGGTGTGGCCCGTCTCGAACGAACGCAGGATCCGCATCTGCGCGGTATTCTCTCTCTCCGACACCCGCAAGGGCCGCAGACCGCCCCCGGTCTCGAGCGGCTGCCACCATGCCCCCTGGCCCCGCGCCGCAATCACCAGCGTCCCCGGTCCCCCGGCTTCCGGGCGGTGCGCGTCGCTCAGGTTCGGACAGGCCATCGCGCCCAGCACGACCTCGCCCTCCTCGATCAGCGCCAGGCCCACCGCGTACTGGCCGCCGCGCAGAAACCCCTTTGTTCCATCGATGGGATCCAGCGTCCAGAACCGCCCGCACGGCGCGGCGTTCCCGTGGTCGATCCACGCGCACACCGTCTGCGGGGTGGCATACGCCAGCCGCCGCCCCACGTACTCCGCCACCCGGCTGCACGTGGACGCGGCCTCGGGTTGGCGCAACGGCCCGGAATCCTCTTCCGCCACCAGCACCGCCGCGGGAAAAGTCTTCTCCAGCAGGCACCCGATGAGCCCCTGAACCGCGAAATCGGCCACAGTCACCGGCGACCGGTCCTCTTTCGTGAGCACCGGTTCCACCATCTCGCGCTCGACTTCCCGCGCCAGCAAGGCCCCCGCGCGCACCGCCTCCATCGCAAACTGGATTTCCGGATTCGAATTATCAATCATATGGCTGCCTGTCCCTTCATGGCGTTGGTGATGCGCGATGATACCATGCGCGATCCCGCCGCCGCATGAAACAGCGGGAACCCGCCGTTGGGTGGTTCCAAGGCGCGCGCTCCGGGCGCGCCCAAACGGACGGAGGGACGGGCGGACCGCGCAACGGCATGCAAACCCCGGTTGCACAAACAACGCAGAAGAGTCTCATGATGACACAATCACAAACCGGCATCCTTCATTCCGCGCAATGCGAGATCCGCACCGACGATCTCACCCGCGCGCTCTACGCAACCGACGCGTCCATCTACCAGATGCGCCCCGAGGCCGTCGCCTTCCCGCAATCCGCGCGGGAAGCCGCCGCGGCGTTTCAGGCCGCCGTCGAAGCCGGCATCCCCGTCACGCCGCGCGGCGCGGGTACCGGGCTTGCCGGTGGCGCGGTCGGCGAGGGACTCATCATCGATTTCGCGCGCTACAACCGCCGCATCTCGGACTTCGATCCCGACAAACGCACGGTACGCGTCCAGGCCGGCGTGGTCCTCGACCAGCTCAACGCCTTCCTGAAACCCCAGGGCTTCTGTTTCGGGCCCGACGTCGCCACCAGTTCGCGCGCAACCCTCGGCGGCATGATCGCCAACAATTCCTCCGGCGCGCGCGCGCCGCTCCACGGCACCACCGCCGAACACATCGTTGCTCTCGAGGTGCTCCTCGCCGACGGCCGCATCGAAACCATCGGCGCGGACTCCCCGGCGCTCGCCGCCGAAAACGCCCGCATCCGCCAGCTCATCGAGCAGCACGACGCCCTCATTCACACCTGGTTCCCCAACATTCTGGTTAAACGCTGGCCGGGTTACGGGCTCGATCGCTACCTCCGCGCCCCGGGCGACCTCTGCAAGATCATCTCCGGCAGCGAAGGCACGCTCGCAGGCATATTCTCCGCCGAGGTCCGCGTCGTGCCCCTTCCCCCCGGCGTTACCGGACTCGTGATCTTCTTTTTCAACTCCGTCACGGAAGCCTTGCAGGCCTCGGTGGAATGTGCCGATCTCGAACCCGCCGCCATCGAACACGCCGACCGCCTTCTCTTCGACCAGACCCGGGGCCAGCTGGCGTTCAAGGCGGCGCGCGACCTCCTCCGGCTCGACGAAGACCCCTGCGAGGCCTTCCTGATCGTCGAGTTCCAGCACGACGCCCAGGCGCGCATCGCCGAGGCTTCCCGGCGGAACCTCGGCAGCCGCAGCATGATCGTCACCGACCCGGCAAAGATGGAGATGATCTGGACCATGCGCAAAGCGGGGCTCTCCCTGCTCACGGGCCGCAAAGGGCCCGCCAAACCCACCCCCGGCATCGAGGACGTCGCGGTCGAGCCCAAACGCCTCCCCGCGTACGTCCACGAACTCCAGGCGATCATGGGCGAACTCGGCCTCGTGGGATCCTTTTACGGCCACGCCGCGTCCGGACTCCTCCACGTGCGTCCCCTGCTCGACCTGCACCACGCGGACGACATCGCCAAACTCCGCCTGCTCGCCGAGCAGACCTCCGCCCTCGCGCGGCGGTACGACGCCTCGTTCACCGGAGAACACGGCGTGGGCATCGCCCGCACCGAGTTCATGCCCGAACAGGTCGGACCCGAGCTGCTCGCCGTCATGGCCGAGATCAAGACCCTGTTCGACCCCCGGAGCCTCCTCAATCCCGGCAAAATCATCACCGACAACCACGAGTTCCGGATCGATACCCGCCTCCGCCTGGGCGGCGGCTACGAACTCTCCCTGCCCTTCCCGGCCACGCTGGCGTTCGCCGAAAAGGACGCGTCCTTCGTCGGCAACCTCGAGCAGTGCAACGGGTGCGGCGGCTGCCGCAAAGACGCCCCGACCATGTGCCCGACCTACATCGCCACCGGCGAGGAGATCATGTCCACCCGCGGCCGCGCCAACACCATCCGCGCCGTGCTCGAACACCGTTTCGGCGATGTCGATCCCCTCGCGTGCGCAGCGCTCGACGAGGCCCTCGGCAACTGCCTCTCCTGCAAGGCCTGCAAAAAGGAATGCCCGTCCAACGTCGACATGGCCCTGCTCAAAGCGGAACTTCTCCATGCGCGGCAGCAGCAGACCGGCGTCGGCCTCCGGGAACGCATCGTGAGTTCCGTCGAAACCATGAACATCCTCGGCTGCCTCGCTCCCCGCATCGCGAATGCCGCGCTGGAATGGAAATGGCTTCGCAACCTCATGGACCTCACCCTCGGCTTCGCCGCGCAGCGGCCTCTGCCGAAATTCGCGCTGGAGCGTTTCGACACGTGGTTCGCGAAACACCAGCGCGACGCGAAATGCCCCGCCACGCGCGGCCGCGTCGTCCTCTGGGACGACACCTTCGTCCGCTACAACGAGCCCCATATCGGCATCGCGGCCGTCGCCGTGCTCGAAGCCGCCGGGTTCGAGGTTGTCCTCCCGCAAGGCCGCAAAGATTGCGGCCGCCCCGCGTTCAGCGTCGGCCGCCTCGACATGGCCAAGCGCCTCGGCACACACAACGTGGCGCTCCTTCGCGAACGTTATCCCGAAGACCCCGTCGTCTTCCTCGAACCCTCTTCGTTTGCCATGTTCAAGCAGGACTACCGCGAGCTGGGAGTGCCCAACGCCGCCGACGTGGCGCCGCGCTGCTTCCTGTTCGAGCAATTTCTCTTCAACGTGCTCGAAGCCGAGCCCGGCGCCCTCGCCTGGAACGGCGCCATCGGCCCCGTGATCATCCACGCCCACTGCCACGCCAAGGCCCTCACCGACCCGTCCGTGCAACAGAAACTCGCCGCGAAGATCCCCGGCGCCCGGGTCACGCTGCTCGACTCCGGATGCTGCGGCATGGCCGGACAATTCGGCGCTCTCAGCAAGAAATACGAACTTTCCCTCCAGGTCGCCGAGCCGCTCGTGCGCATGATCAACGAACGGCCGGAGGGCGCCCGCGTCGTGGCTTCCGGCACCAGTTGCCGCCAGCAAATCGCCCACCTCACCGACGCCCATCCCCTCCACATGGCCGAACTCATCGCCCTCGCCATCGCAAAATAGTTCCGCGCTGCACCAGGCAGGGACAGCCACACGCGCGCCCGGGTCCACACCGTCCACACAGGCCGCCGGTTCGGGTTTTTCTCCGCGCTGGCACCCCGCGCGTCGATCTGGCACACTACCCTCCAGACAACTCAGACCCCGAGGAAGAGCCCATGCGCCCAAAACGCCTGCTCGCTGGTATAGCCATCATCGCGCTCACCGCGCCCGCGTTTGCCCAGGAACCGCCCGCGGACGCGCTGAAAGCCGCCGAAACTCAGGTCATCGCCGCCTGGCAATCCGTGCAATCCGCCCGGGGCGTGCTCCATGTCGCCGTGCAGCTCGACATCGAAGGCCTGGCCCTCCCCGTGGAGGCCTCGGGGCCGTTCGCCTACAAACACCATGAAGGCAAACGCCTGTTCCGCGTAGATCTCGATGGCGACATCACCGCCCCCGCCATCAGCCCGACCGGCGCCCTGCCCGTGCAGGGGGTCGGCGTTTTCGACGGCGCCATCGCTCATTTCATGACCAACATGCTCTTCCAGAAGACCGTCATGCGCTACACACCCGAACGGAACGAGCTCGCCATCGGCGGCGACGCCCTCTTCAAGACCCTTCACGAGGACTGCGACCTCCGCCTCCTGCCCGAACGCTCGCTCAACAAGGTCCCCTGCCACGTGTTCGAGGCCGTGGTCCGCGAACCCGGCGACGATATCCTCGAACCCGTGAAATGGAACCTCTGTTTCGCCAAAGACACCGGGCTGCCCCTGTTCGTCCAGGCGTTCGACCGCCGCAGCCGCAAGATCTTCAGTTGCTACATGACCGACATCGTCTTGAATCCCGTCCTCAACCTGTCCCGCTTCAGTTTTGTGGCGCCGCCTGACGCCCGGGTGGTCGAAGGCGACGACTTTTCGCAGCTCATCCCGCTCCCGCGCTGAGCAGATGCCCGGGCATCGCGCCCGCCCGCCGCTTCCCGCCCCGCCTTGCGCGCCCCCGTCCCTCTCCGCAACAATGACACCCACCATGGACGCCATCGACGCCGTCATCGCGTATCACGAGGCCACGAAGCACCATCCCGGCCGCTTCGCCCGTTCCCCGGGACAACTCGACTGGGCCAGCCAGCCCGAGCCGTTCCGCCGCTTTGAAACCGCCCCGTTGCACCCGCTCCCGCTGGTGTCGGGCGACCCCACGCCGCCCTACGACGCCCTCTTTTCCGGCGGCATCCCCACGCACCCCCTCACGCGCGACACGCTCGGCGCCCTTTTCGAACACGCCCTCGGCCTCTCCGCCTGGAAGGCATACCGCGGGGAGCGCTGGGCCCTGCGCTGCAATCCCTCGAGCGGCAACCTCCACCCCACCGAGGGCTACGCGGTGCTCCCTCCTGTCTCCGGCATTCACGACGGCCCGGCCGTCTATCACTACGCCCCCCGTGAACACGCCCTCGAACGCCGCGCCGATCTCACGCCCGATGCCTGGAATGCCCTCGCGGCACCGTTGCCCGAAAACGCGTTTCTCGTCGGTTTGACCTCCATTCACTGGCGCGAAGCCTGGAAATACGGTGAGCGGGCGTTCCGCTATTGCCAGCACGATCTCGGTCACGCGTTCGCCGCACTGGCCGTCTCCGCGACCGCGCTCGGATGGTCCATGCGCCGGCTCGTCACCCCCGCCGATGCGGAGATCGCCGAGCTTCTCGGTCTGGCGCGTGCGGACGATTTCCCGCCTGGCGAACTCGAGCATCCCGGCCTCCTCGCGGCGGTTCTCCCCGGTGCGCCGACCACAAGCACGCTGGATATCCCGTCCGAGGCGTTCACGCGCGCCGCCGCGTGCGTTTGGCACGGCCACGCTGAACCCTTGAGCGCGAGCCACGTGCCCTGGACCGCCATCGACGACGTGGCCCGGGCCGCCGCCAAACCCCGCACCACGCCCCAATCGCCGCATCTCCCCTCCCCACAGGCTTCCGCCGCGCATACCGCCCCGATCTCCGCGCGCACCATTATCCGGCGCCGTAGAAGCGCCGTCGCCATGGACGGACACACCGCCTGCCCCCGCGACGCGTTCTACCGCAGCCTGGCACGCCTCATGCCCGACCGCGCCGGACCGATCTGGAACGCGTTCGCCACCGTTCCGCAGGTCAACCTCATCTTCTTTGTACACCGGGTGGAGGGCCTGGCGCCGGGGATCTATGGCCTCGTCCGCAACGCCGGCCACGAGCCGCGCCTGCGCGGCGCCATGCGGCCCGATTTCGCCTGGCGCAAACCCGGCGGATGTCCCGGGAACCTGCCGTTCTACCTGCTCGTCCCGGGCGACTGCCGCCAACTGGCCGGGCAACTGTGTTGCGGACAGGCCATCGCATCCGACGGCGCATTCGCGACGGCCATGCTCGCCGCATTCGACCACCCGCTCCAGCACGCCGGCCCGTGGGCCTACCGCGTCCTCTTCCAGGAAACCGGCATGCTCGGCCAACTCCTCTACCTTGAGGCCGAAACCGCCGGCCTGCGCGGCACCGGCATCGGGTGTTTCTTCGACGACCTTGTCCACGAGGTCCTGGGCCTCCGCGACCGCCAGTTTCAGTCCCTCTACCACTTCACCATCGGCGGCCCCGTCGACGATCCCCGCCTCTCCACCCTTCCACCCTACCCTCACCGGAAATGAGATGCACTTCAAGGGCCATTTCAACGGAGACATCATCCCCATTGAGAACGGGAAAGAACTGCTCTGCAAAATGGGCTACTGACGTTCCTCACCCGGCCTCGCCGGACTGCGCCCCTTCCGCCGACCTGCCGAATGCGCGCGCGTCACCGCAGCACGCCTCATAATCGCGGCTTGTGACATACACCTGCACGGCTTTCGGCTGCAGGCGCGCGATTAGCTCTCCCCGCGCCACGACTGCCGCGTCTTCCGTATACAACTGGCAGAGCGTCCGTCCATTCAACGCCTCGAGCCCTTCGACAATGACCGCCGTATGGGGCACGTCGTCTTCGTTCACCAGCACGACCAGCCAGTCGTCGCCCGCGCAGCGCGCCAGCCCGGCCACCCGCGGCGTCATGTCGGGGTTTTTGTCTTCGATCACGCTCAGCCGCACGCCCGGCACGTCCGGCGCGGTCAGAAACGGCTGCAGCGCCGCCAGTTCTTTTGTCAACGCATAGATCGATGCCCGGCAGGCCTCCGATTTCAGAAAACTCGATCCCCAGTACAGAATCCCGTCCGCGCCGTGCACGATCGCGTCGTACGCCATGAACCGCGACTCATCGAATGTCGGATACGCCTCGTTTTTCGCGTCGTAGTACTCCCCGAGCTCATGCCACGAAAACGCCTGCAACACCATGTACACCGGCATGCCCCGCCCGATCTGGTTCCACCGTTCCGTCGCGCCCGCAATTTCCGCGATGTTGCGCCGGTCTTCGTGCACGGGGTAGTAGTCGCAGCCCGTGATGTCCACGAAGTCCAGGTACTGCCGCACATAATACACGTCGCTGTTTTTGGCCTCGTTGATCCACACCGGCCGCTTCAGCGCGTCGAGTTCGCGAATCACGGCCGCGGCCGCGCGCATGTTCGGAACGAGCTTCGCCGCCTGTTCCGCCGCGTAGGCCCTGGCCTCGGGCGCCTGTTCCCACCACGCCTCCCGCGTCTTATACACCCCCATCGTGCGGAACAGTCCGCTGAACGCCGTGTAGTTCCACACCACCTCGTCGGGTCCTTCCCACACCGCCAGCGCCGGATGGTCCGCCACCTCGGCCACCCTGGCGCGAAACTCCTCGGTCGGCCCCTGCTCCAGCGGGAGCGGCATCACCCCCTGCATCCCGAGCGCATGCAGCCGGTCCAGATCGGCCCGGTTCCGGCACCGCACCAGATTCACCCCCGCATTCGCCATCGCCTTCAGCCCTTCGTCGCTTTCCGGCAACTCGTAAAACCCCAGCGGAAACAGCCTCTGGCCGTCGTTGATCAGAAACCCGTCGCATTCCGCCGCGTACGCTCCGCACGCCAGAACCAGCGCCGTCACCGAAGTGAGCGCCACCCCCGCCATTGCCGATCGACCTCGCATCTTCGCACCTCCTCCCCGGTTGCCGGCGCAGCCGCTTCCATATCACCGGATCAGTCCCGGCCCCCTCCAGCCTACCATCCGCCGCGCTCCCGCGCCAGACCACGCCCCCCGGCCACCGCTGTCTGGCCCTTGTCCCGACTTTTTTGCTATCGTACAGGCAATCCGTCCGATCGGAAATCACGTTGGGGAGAATGCATCATGAACACGACCCGAACCATCTCCATCACACTCATCTTCGCAATCACCCTGGGAGGCATTGCCATGGCCCAATGGAAACCCGTCGAAGGCCAGCTCATGACCCGGTGGGCCAAAGACGTCTCGCCCGGCAACGTCTGGCCGGAATACCCGCGACCGCAGATGACCCGCGACCAGTGGCAGAACCTCAACGGCCTCTGGGACTATGCCATCACCCCCAGCACCGCCGATTCCAGACCCGCTGCCTGGGAAGGCCAAATCCTGGTGCCGTTCGCCATCGAATCCGCCCTGTCCGGCGTCAAGAAGGCCGTGCAGCCTGACCAGACCCTCTGGTACCGCCGCACCTTCCCCGCCCCCGGAAACCTCGACGGACAACGGCTTCTTCTCCATTTCAACGCGGTCGACTGGGAATGTGCCGTCTTCGTGAACGGCACGTTCTGCGGGCGCCACCAGGGCGGATACGACCCGTTCTATTTCGACATCACCGGCGCGCTGGTCCCGCAAGGCGACCAGGAACTCGTCGTCGCGGTCTGGGACCCCTCTGACAAGGGCTACCAGCCCCGCGGCAAACAGATCCTCGAACCTCAGGGCATCTGGTACACCGCCGTCACCGGCATCTGGCAGTCGGTCTGGCTCGAACCCGTTCCCCGCGCCCATATCCGGAATCTGGCCCTGACCCCCGACATCGATAAGGGCGTGCTGCGTCTCTCGGCCACCGTGGACGGCGCCGCCCCCGGCGACGAAATCGTGGCCGTGGCGTTGGACGGCGCCGCCCCCGTCGCCGGCAGCGCCGGACAACCCGGCGCCCCCTTCGAGATCCCCATCGAAAACGCCAAACTCTGGTCGCCCGATTCGCCCTTCCTCTACAACCTGACCGTATCCCTCACGCGCGGCGGCCAGACCCTCGATGAGGTCCAGAGCTATTTCGGCATGCGCAAGATCGCCGTCGCCAAAGACGACCGCGGCATCAACCGTCTCGTCCTCAACAACCAGGTCCTCTTCCAGCTGGGCCCCCTCGACCAGGGATGGTGGCCCGACGGACTCTACACCGCCCCCACCGACGAAGCCCTCCGGTATGACGTCGAAACCACCCGCGCCATGGGATTCAACATGGCCCGGAAACACGTCAAGATCGAACCCCTCCGCTGGTATTACCACTGCGACCGGCTCGGCCTCCTCGTCTGGCAGGACATGCCCAGCGGCGACGCCTACATCGGCCACAACGACCCCGACATCGAGCGCACCGCCCAGTCCGCCCACAACTACTACCGCGAACTCGGCGAGCTGGTCCGCGATTTCGGAAACCACCCCTCCATCATCATGTGGGTGCCGTTCAACGAAGGCTGGGGCCAGTTCCAGACCAACGAAGTCACCGCCTGGCTCAAACAGCTCGACCCCAGCCGACTCGTCAACCAGACCAGCGGCTGGGCCGACCGCGGCGGCAGCGATGTCTACGACAAACACAGCTATCCCGGACCCGACATGTTCCCCATCCAGGACCACCGCGCGTCCGTCCTCGGCGAATTCGGCGGACTCGGCTGGCCCGTCGAAGGCCACCTCTGGTGGGACAAGCGCAACTGGGGTTACCGCACCTACCAGGACCGTGAAGCCCTCGCGGGCCACTACGAACAGCTTATCCGCAGGCTCCGCTACCTCATTCACGACGGCCTGGCCGCCGCCGTATACACCCAGACCACCGACGTCGAAGGCGAGGTCAACGGCCTCATGACCTACGACCGCGAACTCGTCAAGCTCGGCGTCGACTGGCTCAACACCGTCAACAGCGCCGTCTACCTGCCCCCGCCCGAACTGATCACCCTCGCGCCGACTTCCAGAGATGACGGACAGACCTGGCGCTACACCACCGACGACCCCGGACAGGGCTGGGAACAACCCGGGGTTGACGACGCCGCGTGGAAAGAAGGCCCCGGCGTCCTCGGCAAGAAGGACACCCCCGGCGCGAATGTCCGCACCGAGTGGCTCACGCCCGCCATCTGGGCCCGGCGCGAATTCACTATCGAAACCGTCCCCCAGGGACCCTGCTTCCTCGAGATTCTCCACGACGAAGACGCCGAGATCTACATTAACGGCGTCCTCGCCGCGACCGTCAAAGGCCACAACGGCGCCTACGAACAGATCCCCCTCTCCGGCGAAGCCCGCGCCGCGCTCAAGCCCGGCGCAAACCTCTTCGCCGTCCACTGCACCCAGACCGAGGGCGGACAGAGCATCGACGTCGGCCTCGTCGCCGAAAAGTGAATTTCGGGGACACAATACTTAATTGCGTTGTTTGTGCTGCCCCGGGCCGGCAGACCCGGGCGCATGCTATACCTAATTGAGTATTGTGTCCCCTTTCAAAAACCGGGGAGGTGACGACCATGCGCAGCCACGCCATGTCCCGACGCGATTTCCTCCACCGCGGTTCGACCGCGCTCGCTGCGCTCGCGGCGGTCTCCCGGGCCCGGTCGGGCCGCGCCCAGACCCCGCAGCGGCCGCCCAATTTCGTCATCATCTTCACGGACGACCAGGGCTACAACGACCTCGGCTGTTTCGGCTCGAAACGCATCAAGACGCCCAACCTCGACCGCATGGCCGCCGAAGGCGCGCGCCTCACCAGTTTTTATTCCGCCGCGCCCGTGTGCACGCCGTCGCGCGCGGCCCTGTTGACCGGCTGTTATCCGCAGCGCATCGGACTCGCCGCCATCCCCCGCCACGAAGGCGATCTGACCGCACCGCCCCACCACGTCATGCGCCAGACGTCCCCCTTTGGACTTCACCCGGACGAGATCACCCTCGCCGAACTCCTCAAGAACGCTGGATACGCCACCGGCTGCATCGGCAAATGGCATCTCGGCCATCTCCCGCCGTTCCTGCCGCCCAGCCACGGTTTTGACTACTATTTCGGCCTTCCCTACAGCAACGACATGACCCCCGTCTACCTCATCCGGGGCGCCGAGACCATCGAAACCGGCGTCAATCAGGAGACCCTCACCGAACGCTATACCGAAGAAGCCGTCGAGTTCATCCGCACCCACCAAGACCGGCCCTTCTTCCTCTACCTCGCTCACAATATGCCCCACACCCCGCTCCACGCCTCCGAACGCTTCCGCGGGAAGTCCGCGGGCGGGCTCTACGGCGACGTCATCGAAACCATCGACTGGGGCGCCGGCCGGCTCTTCGACACCCTCAGGGAACTCGGGCTCGACAACGACACCCTCGTGCTCTTCACCTCCGACAACGGCCCCTGGTACATCAAAGGCGAAGACGGCGGCAACGCCACCCCCTGGCGCGCCGGAAAAGGCACCACCTACGAAGGCGGCATGCGCGTCCCCTGTATCGTGCGCTGGCCCGGACGCATCCCCGCCGGACTCGTCTCCGACGAAATCGCCACCACCATGGACGTGTTCCCCACCTTCGCCCACCTCGCCGGCGCACCCCTGCCCCAGGACCGCATCCTCGACGGCAAGAACATCTGGCCCCTGCTCACCCAGCCCGGCGCGAAATCGCCCCGCGAAGCCTTCTACTACTATTTCGCCAACGAACTCCATGCCGTCCGCAGCGGCCCGTGGAAACTCCGCCTCGAAACCACCCTGCGCGACGAAGACCTCTACCGCCGCATCCCCAACCTCGACACCCCCCTCCCCGAGGCCCTCTACAACCTCGACATCGACCCCGGCGAACAAAAATCCGTCCACAAAGACCATCCCGACATCGTCCAGCGCCTCCGCCAACTCGCCGAGGCCGCCCGCAACGATCTCGGCGACGCACGCACCGGCGTCACCGGGAAAAACACCCGCCCCATCGGCCGCCTCGATGAGACGACGCCCTGAGGGCCGGCGACGAAAACTGGTGAGATGGAGGCGTCCTGCTGGCCCTATCTGAATGGGCCTCTTGACAAATACACCGTTCAACGGGTATTTCCAAGGCAAATGGGGTAGTATGAGGCGTAATTTGCCCAGAAGACTGTGGCTGCCAGGGAAGCGCTACGCTCTTGGCGTTTAGGAAAGGACCTGATGCCCTATGCAGTCGACGCGGTTCACGTCTCTTGAAATATGCGCCGGGGCCGGAGGGCAAGCTCTTGGCCTTGAGCAGGCCGGCTTTCATCATGTTGCCCTTGTGGAAATAGACGCCGACGCATGCTGCACCCTGCGCTTGAATCGCCCCCAGTGGCATGTGGTGGAGGGTGACTTACGCTGCTTTGACGGGCACCGCTTTGAGAAAATCGACCTCTTGGCTGGGGGAGTGCCTTGTCCTCCATTTTCAAAGGCAGGCAAGCAACTTGGCGCAAGTGATGAGCGCGACTTGTTCCCAGAAGCGATCCGGCTTGTGGATGAGTGCCGACCAAGAGCCTTCATGCTGGAAAACGTAAGGGGCCTTCTGGACGCTGTGTTTGACGACTACCGGACCAAGATGGAACAGCAGCTTAAGAAACTCGGCTATGTCCCCGGTTGGCGGTTACTGAATGCTTGCGATTTTGGAGTGTCACAATTGCGCCCTCGCGTCGTGTTTGTTGCTATTCGCACGAACTGGGCGGAGGGGTTCTCGTGGCCTGACCCGCATGGCACGACTCCCCCGACTGTGGGAGAATTGTTGCACGATTTGATGCGAGAAAATGGCTGGCTGGGTGCTGACCGCTGGAGCAAACAGGCAAACAGCATTGCGCCCACCTTGGTGGGCGGATCGAAGAAACACGGCGGACCGGATTTAGGACCAACCCGGGCAAAACGCGCATGGGCCTCCCTTAATGTGGATGCCATGGGCCTTTGGGATCAGCCGCCTCCCCCCGACTTTGTCGGGATGCCTCGTCTGACACCGCGCATGACGGCCCGAATACAAGGGTTTCCTGATCAATGGCGTTTCTATGGGCGCAAGACCGCGGCCTACCGCCAGATCGGAAATGCCTTCCCTCCGCCGGTTGCCAAAGCCGTTGCCGAACGCATTTTCGCGGCCTTGTCGGCTCGGCGTACCTTTCGAGTCGCTTTATGAATCGCGCGGTGAGGTTTCTCGAAGCCCGGCGTGCTTTTCACGCTGCTCTACTCAAGGATCTTCTGACCATCAATAAGAAAGGCGTGGTAAGCAACGCCGACGGGTGCAATGCGGTCAGCATCGCCATAGCGGCCGGGATCGCGGACTTGCTCAAAGCCGAGACTGTGGGTGACCGAATGGCAGGGCAAACCTCAGGCAACAAGTTTGAAGGGATTTGCGCTGATTTCGTTCGCCAGACTTTTCTCAAGGTTGGCCATCTGCGCCCTGGCAGATGGGATGTACATCAAGTAACGGGACGGAACCGGTTGGAGATCGCGCGGTACGAACAGTACTCACATCTAATCGCCCTCGATCGGGCAGCAAAGGCGGATGCCGAACTTGCTGCGGCGCTGGGCAGCGATTACACGATCACGCCCGACATCGTCGTCACTCGCGATGTCGAAGACGACGAAAGCATTAACTCGTGCGAAGAGCTTGTGGATGACAGCGTGACGATGCTTGCGAGCCTTCGGAAACGCCCCGGCGGATTGCCTTTGTTGCACGCGAGTATTTCCTGTAAATGGACGATTCGGAGCGACCGGGCACAGAACGCCCGTTCAGAGGCGCTTAATCTTGTCCGGAATCGGAAGGGCCGACTGCCTCATATCATGGTGGTAACCGCCGAACCAACACCGAGCCGGCTCGCATCGATCGCACTGGGTACGGGAGACATTGACTGCGTCTACCACTTCGCTCTCTATGAATTGCAGAAAACCGTCTCCAAACTCGGCATGAATGACGCGGCAGACTTGCTCAGAGTGATGGTAGACGGGAACCGGCTAAAAGACATTTCGGACCTCCCTCTTGACCTCGCCGTGTGAGGCATCAGTATGGCGATGAGTCGAAGTGAGAACATGCGGAGGATCCGCAGCAAGGATACCTCGCCGGAACGAACAGTCCGTTCGATTGTCCACCTGCTCGGTTTCCGGTTCCGGCTCCACCGTGAGGATCTGCCAGGGAAACCGGATCTGGTGTTCCCCTCTCGCAAGAAGCTAATTTTCGTAAATGGCTGCTTCTGGCACGGGCATGGGTGTCCTGGTGTTGCGCGCAAACCAAAAACAAACACGGAATACTGGGTCAAAAAGATCCGCGACAACAAGAAAAGAGACGTCAGGAATCACCGCAAACTGCGAATTCTAGGATGGCAGATCCTGGTGATATGGGAGTGTGAGACAGAAGAAGATCCGGAACGTCTCCGCGGCCGCCTTCTATCATTTCTCCGCTAATATTCTCGAGTTTGCTTCTGGCCCGGTTCTTGCGCATCCCCCCGGGGCCTAGGCTTCCTGCTCGATTTGCCCGACGGCGACCAGGGCGGTGTGGAGGAAGTCCGCGACGTCTTCCAGCCCCTGGGTGTGGTTTGTCGTGAGGAA
>Ga0208040_1000553_pt1 | contig 43275 bp, 25 predicted proteins | sample AD_UKC083_MetaG_FD_184431 | JGI IMG/M metagenome (GOLD analysis project Ga0208040, IMG submission 184431) | Active sludge microbial communities of municipal wastewater-treating anaerobic digesters from USA - AD_UKC083_MetaG (SPAdes) (version 2) | ecosystem: Engineered > Bioreactor > Anaerobic >...
GGCGTCGCGACCGGCTCGCCAGGTCAGCGCGCTGTCCACGCTGACGTCCGTCGCACCGTCGGCCGGCTGCGGCTCGCGCGCCTGGGCAGGGATGTACATGAACCGGACTTCGCTCAGGCCGTACTGGCCCATGAGCCCAAAGCCACTGTTGATGTTCAGCCGGACATACTGGGCCGCCACACCACCGAAATCGATCGTCGTGTTGGCGGCATACGTCGGCTTGGCGGTCGCTTGGTTCAACGTCACGTCGCCCAGCACGGTCCAGTCCGTTCCATTCGTGGAATACTCGACCGTCACATCCTTGACGCCGAAGCCGAGGATCAGCTCGAACTGCACGTTGTAATTCCAGACGAGCATTTCGTGGAGCTTGTAGACGCCGTCGAACTCCCACTGAATCTGGGCGGTTTCGCCTGCGGCGGGCAGACCGAGCCACATGTCGGGGCTGTCGACCGAGTGCTGGTCGCTGGCATTGAGGCCGGAGCCGTTGACGGTGTTTTGCGGTCCGGCTCCTGCATCTGAGTTGACATTGCTCGTGGCGATGATGTTCGCAATGGGATAGGCGAACGGCTCGGCGGTGAAGCTCCAGACGTCACCTTCGAAGATGGTGAAGTCGGGAGCGCCGTTGACCTCATCGACGCGCCAGTAGTAGGTCGTCTCGAAATCAAGGATGCCGGGGGGATCGAACGTGGTGCCCGCCTGGTCCTGGCTGAGCAGCACGCCCAGTGGATTGCTCCGGCTGGCGGCACCGACGTCGTCGAACGACGCGCCGAAGTAGACATCGTGCGTGACCGCTTGCGGCGCGGCCTTCCAGCTCAGGACCACATCGCGCGGAACATCCACATCGCCGCTAGCCGGCACTGGATTGGTGGCCGTCTTGGCCGCGGCGACCGTCGGAAGATACCAGTTGTTAATCCATTCACTGATCACTTCGCCACGGGGTTGGGTATCGTCGCTCACTTGAGAGAAGACACCCAGGCGGCCGCCCGTCACTGAATTGCGCAGAATCCCAGGATGGACCTGCGTGCCATCGCTACTCTGAGCGAGGATCAGTTCGAAGTACCAATCCGTACCTTCGAATTGGGCCGGAAACCACGGGCGATTCGAGGCCAAAGTCGGTAACGATGGAGTATACAACTGGCCGTCGGCTGTGGGAGCAAAAGTAGTGGCGAGGGAATCATCCCCCCACATCGCCGCGGCGGGAACATCCATCATATTCGCCAGACCGCCCGCGTCATTATTCCCGGCACTGCCGACGTAGAAAATGTAGTCGCCGGTGTTGATGATGCAGTTGCCATCATCCAGGAACAATTCGGCTAATGAACCTTCGGGCTGGGCATTCCCTACCGGATAGATGGTGGCGGGGAATATCCCGAACATGACCAGAAGGTCTGATACACCATCCCCGGTGTGGTCTTCTATCCAGTCTGCCAGGGCATCGAGGTCGGCAGATGTGAATACTGCAATAGGAGCTCCCGTTACGTTGTCAACAATTTCCTGCGCTTCGGTGTCGGCGTGACCTTGCCCCATCCAGCCTCCCTGCGTTGAAATCGCTATTTCAACCGCCATAGCCGCCGAGCCAAATGTCAACGCGACGACGCATGCCAACGCTAACTTCTTCATCTTGTTGCCTCCTTCTTCCCGAAAACTGACAGGAGCTTCTGCTCCGGCTACACGCCGAAGCATCACCCATCTGCGGTCGAGCCAGGCAATGCTGTCCAACCGCAGAACCTGTCCCCGCCATACTTGCCTGGAAGCGTTCTGCGCGGCAGAGGAGCCGTGGAATCTGTGCGCGCTCACCTCCTTTCAGTCGTCAGATCCCTGGAGAGACACGAGGAAGATTGCGTGTGGAGCGGCATCTCCGGCGCCTTGTTTGCTGTCCGTCATACACCCGTACCACACTCTCATCGCGACCTCCAGACCCCGTTCGCTGTGTGATCTCAGGCTTGGCTCGCCCCCTGTCGCCGTCACTGCGAGCTGTCCGCAGTGATACGCACCGGGCCAAGAAACGTATGTCTCCGAATGCACCCATTTATATCATTCGGACGCTCCGAACGCAACCGAAATTCCGCGCGCACCGAGGGTTCTGCGCCGGCACGTTGCTTGCCCATGACGAAATCCAGCTTCTTCACTACGAGAAACGTTGGAAGCGAACAGAGGCAGACAGAACTCTCCTCAAGGCTGACTTTAGCTCGTCTTTGCAGCACGTGCTCATAGGCAGGAAGAGGGCAGGGCAACCTGTGGTTGCCCTGCCCTTTGTCGATACTCCATTTCCGGCGAAGCAGATGCTCCGCCGTCCAAGCCGGCATCGGGCGCCGGCCGTTGCCGTCAGACTGCCGTGTTACGGCGCCACATACTGCCCTTCGTAGAATCTCACGCCATCAATCCAGAACTCGGCGGCCGCGAAAGCGATGTGGAAGGTGATGGCCGCCGGGCTGACGTTGGCTTCCAGGACGGGGGTCGTGACGCTGAACTCCGCCCATTCGTTCGTCATGGTGAAGATCTGATCGCCAAAGCCCGTCCAGGGATCGGCCGCCAGCTCCGGCTTGAAGTTGATGTCCAGCGTCCCGGCGCTGCACCGCAGAAAGGCCGAAAGCGTGTACTGCTTGCCCGCCTCGAACGCATGCCCGGTGTGCTGCAGGCCGGCGTCCCAGAAATTCGCACCGGCAGAGTTCACCGTGATATGCAGACAGGACTCGCCTTCTGTGGCCCCTTCAGAAACGACCTCGGCGGTCACGTCGCCATAGGTGCTCCACGGCGCCATGACACCGTCCTCAAAGCCACCGTTGGCCAGCAGGTTCACATAGGCCGGCTCCGGGGCCGGACGACCGTAGCCGATGTCGTCGATGTAGACGGTGCCGGTGCCGCCGGCTTTCGGCGCGGTGGCGCTGCCGACCCCGATCACCATCTTCTCGACGCGGCTGAGGTTCACCCCGGACAGCTCGCCGTACGGAATCGCCCATTCCTGCCACGTCGCACGTTGCGTGATCGATGCGTCCGCATTCACGACCGTCGCGCTCTTGCCGGCGCTGTCCTCGATCGTCACATACATCGACTCCGCGGAGTTGCCCTGCGGCTGGGCGGCGCCGATCTCGGCCACCTGCCAGGCGCCTGTCACGTTGCCGGTCGCCGACAGATTCGAGAACTCCGCCGCCGTGACAATCACGCCGTCGTGACTGGTCACCGCCAGGCCGACATACACGTTGGCGGCCATCTCGATCGTCAGCGCCGGGCTCACGACCGCCTCCGTCCAGGTCACGCCGTCAATCGAGTCGTGGGCCGTGAAGACGTTGCCCGTGCGGGTCAGTCTCACCCAACGCGGTGCGGCCGCACCGCCGACGTCCGTGCTGGCGCTGGCCTGTCCGGCCACCGGCCGACGTTGGAATGTGGTGCCGTGGTCCGGCGTCACACACATGAAGGCGTGCTTCGAGCCGGGCTCCAGCGTTTCGCGGATCATCACGCCCGCCTTGGCCCACTCGTTGCTGCGAACCAGGCTGTCGACACGAACCGTCATCGAGCCGTCGCCGCTGAGGCTCTTGTAGGCGTAGCGGAACTGATCCGTCGTGTTCCAGATGTCGGTGCCAACCGCGCTCATGATGATCTGGCCGCCAGCGGTCTCGGCGAAGTCGGGCGCGTTGCCTCGCACGTAGAGCACGAGGGTGTCGGCCCCGTTGCCGGTCCAGTTCTGCGCGGTCTCGAATTCACGCCAGGCCTCGGAATAGAACGGCGAGGTCGAGTTGTCGTACGCCAGAGGCATAGACTGCTTGCCGCTGCGAACGATGGTCTTCTCGGCAAACGGTGCATTGAGGTAACCGACGGTGGAGCCGGTTTCATTGACCCAGCCATCCAGCCAGGTGTCAAAAATGGTTGTCCCGGCGTCGACGTCGTCGTCGTAGGTCTCGAACCCATCGATCGACGCGTACTCCAGCGTCGAGAAGCGCCACACGTCGCCGGGCCACGCGGTGACCGCGTCGGCCTCGTTGACCTCCACGATCTGCCAATAGTAGGTGCCGCCGAACTCCAGGGCTGGTGCGAAGCTCGCCGAATCGACCGTGTCGGCCAGGGCCAGATCGTCGGCATCGGTTCCGAGATAGACCTCGTGGGAGGCCGCGTCTCGCCCGGCACGCCAGCTCAAGGTCGTCGCCGGATCGACGCGGGTCGCCCTGTTGGCCGGCTGCGGCTCGCGAGCCTGCGCCGGGATGAACAGGAAGCGCACCTCGCTGAGGCCAAACTGGCCCATCATCCCGTAGCCGCTGTTGACGTTCAGCCGGACGAATTTCGCCGGCACCCCGTCGAACGGCACAGCCGTATTGGCCGCGTACGTGGCCTTGGCCGTCCCCTGTGCGAGTTCGAAGTCGCCCAGCGCCGCCCAATCGGTCCCGTTCTCGGAGTACTCGACGGTCACACCCTTGAGCCCGAAGCCGAGAATGATCTCGAACTGCACGTTGTAGTTCCAGACGAGCATCTCGTGCAGCTTATATACCCGATCAAACTCAAACTGTATCCACAGCGGATCGGCCCCCGGCGTCGCCAGCCACATGTCGCCGCTTTCGGTCGAGTGCTGATCGGCGGCATCGAGCCCGGACCCGTTGACCGTGTTCTCCGGTCCGGCGGCCGCCTCAGAACTGCCGTTGCTGGTGGCCACAACGCCGGTGATCGGATAGGCGAGCGGCTCGGCGGTGAAGCTCCAGACCACTCCTTTGTAGATTGTGTTGTCGGGGGCGCCGTTGACCTCGTCGACGCGCCAATAGTAGGTCTGCTCGAAATCGAGGACGCCGGGCGGGTCGAACGTCGTGCCCGACTGGCCCTGGCTGAGCAGCACATCCAGCGGATTGCTCCGGCTGGCAGCGTTTACGTCGTCGAACGAGGCGCCGAAATACACGTCATGCGTCACGGCGTAGGTGCCGGGCATCCAGCTCAACACGACGTCGCGCGGGATGTCGATCGCCCCATCCTCCGGGACCGGATCCCCGGCCAGAGACGGGTTGGCCAATCCGATCACGCTGTTGACCCAGTTCAGGATGAACTCGGAACAGGTCAATCCTCGGTCGTCGAGCCAAGCCGTTGATTGGTTGATGAAGGCAACATAACCACCTGTCTCGGTGTTGTGAATGACGATGGGATCCGCGTAGGTGCCGGCCGCATTCTGCGCGAAAACCGCCGCCACTTCCCACGGCGCGACCGCCACACTGGGAGCGATGGGGCGGTAGCTTACGACCGTGTCACCGAGGCTGGGCAGATACTCGTGCCCTGCCGCCGTCACGGTCAGCGACGTATTGTCAGCGGACACGACGATCCCGGCGGCGAGATCGAGGATATTCGCCGCCCCCGTGCCGCCATTCTCCGGCGAGTTTCGAGACCCGCCCTCATACGAGCAGTATCCGAACCAGTCGCCGACATTGATGATCATGTTGCCGCCGTCGAGAAAGGTCTCGATGGCCGAGCCTTCCGGCTGCGTATTGCCGAGTGTGTAGAGACTGCTCGGCACGCATCCGTTCAGCCAGAGAATGTCAAACTCACCATCCTCCGCGTTCGCGACCGCCCAGTCGGCCAGTTCGGCCAGTTGCGTGTCATCGAACTTCTGGACTTCTTTGAACAGATGTCCGGTTTGGGCAATGATTGTCTCCACGTTCGCGTTCATTTCGTCCGCCGTGTACCAGCCGTCGAAGTTCGGCGTCCCGACGTAGAAGGCTATGTCGGAAGCCATGGCCGTCGCGGCAAACGCCGATACAATGGCGCATACCAGCATCAACTTCTTCATTCTTGTTCCTCCTAACACTCCCTGGCAACCCATAGGAAACCCCACTCCGGCCACACACCGAAGCCCCGTCTCTCTGCGGTTCAATCAGGCAAAGCCGTCAGGCCGCAGGCCCCGTCCCCGGCACGGTCATCTGGAGATATCCTTGCCGGCGGACGAACCGTGAAATCTGCGCTGGCTCACCTCCTTTCAACCAAAAATGCTGAGAGGAGGTCGAGAGAGACTGTCGGTGAAGCGGGACCGATAGCGCCTTGATGGTCGTCGATCTTACGCCCGCACCACACTTTCATCGCGGCCTCCAAGTCCGATTCGTTGTGTGATTTCAGGCTTGGCTCGCCCCCCGTGGCGTCCCGTCTGAGCTGTCCAACAGGGCAGCCACCGGGCCAAGAAACACATGTCTCCGAATGTATTCATATATATCATCCGGACGTTCTGCTGGCAACCGAAATTCCGTGTCCCCCCTGCTCTGTATCGGCAGGCCTGGACCTCGCCTTTAGCCCGAGAAACCGCGGCCGGGAGGCCCATGGAAGCAGTCCATCCTGCACGTCACCGCCAGAACCCGTCCCACACGGCGAGGGGATCCCCAATTGGCTTCGGTTCCCAGACCCACCCGCGTTTTCAGCCCAAAAACGCGGAAATTGGGTTTGTTTCGCATCCTCCCCCTCCCGCGAACATGCGGGCAGCGTGGTGGCCGGCGTCGGTGGTGGTAATTGGCTTTGTTTCGCATTCTTGCCCTCCTGTGGCGTCCCGGACCAGCCGGCAGAATGATGCGGGCTCAAACCATGCCGAACCGGAGCATCGAAGCCCTCGACCTGACCGCCCACAATCCACCCTCCTCTGGATTCCTGGTTGACCGTCTGTCGCGCGCCGTGAACAACCACGGCAATCGTTCGATAGTTACTTTACTCACCAGCACCGCCGGTGTCAACCAGATTTCTCGACATTGAGCGTGATCCGCATCAAGGTCCCATACGGTGGGACGTTCGCCCGGCGAACCACGGGTAGAGAGCGGGGATGACGAAGAGGGTCAGAAAGGTGGCGGAGGTCAGGCCGAAGACGACCACGGTCGCCAGCGGGCGCTGCACCTCCGAGCCGATGCCGTGCGCCAGCAGCAGCGGCAGCAGACCCAGCACGGTCGTGGTGGCCGTCATCAGGACCGGGCGGAGGCGTTGCAGGCTGCCGCCGACGATCGCCTCGTCCAGCGCCATGCCCTCGTCGCGCATCTGGTCGATCCGCGTGACCAGCACGACTCCGTTCTGCACGGCGATGCCGAACAGGGCGATGAACCCGACGGCGGCCGGAACGGACAGGTACTCGCCCGTCAGCAACAACCCAAGAATCCCTCCGACGAGCGCCAGCGGAATGCCCAGCACGATGAGCATCGCGTGACGGATCGAGCCGAACGCCAGAAAGAGCATCAGCAGAACCGCTGCGATGACGATTGGCACAATGATCGAAAGGCGCACCATGGCGCGCTGCTGGTTCTCGAACTGGCCGCCGTACTCGATGTAGTAGCCCGGCGGCAGCGCGACCTCCGCGGCAATCGCCTCTTTGATGTCCGCGATCACACCTCCCAGGTCACGGCCTCGCACGTTGCCCTGGACGACCCAACGCCGCTGGTTGTGTTCGCGGTTGATCTGGATGGGCCCGGTGACCTGTTCGATCCGCGCGATCTGCTTGAGAGGCACGAGCATCCCGCTCTGCGCGGGCACCAGAAGGTCCTCGATCGCATCGGGATCGCCCCGGTACTTCTCCTGGTAGCGCAGATGGATGCCGAACCGGCGGCTCTGAAGGTAGATCGTGTCGATGACTTCGCCTCCGATGGCCAGTTCGACGAGTTCGAGGATGTCGCTGACGTCGATGCCGTAACGCGAGCAGGCTGCACGATCGGCAATCACCTGCACCTGGGGCTGGCCGAAGCTCTGTTCGGAGGCCAAATCGACCAGGCCGGGCACATCAGCGATGGCTTCGGCAATCTCGCCGGCCTTGGCCCGCAGCACATCGAGGTCCTCGCCGAACAGCTTGATCGCCACCTGCGCCTTGATGCCGGAGAGCAGCTCATCGAAGAGGTTTTGGATAGGTTGTGTGAAGTTCAACTGCACGCCGGGATACACCGACAACGCTTCGTTTATAGCGGTGACGAGTTCCTTCTTGTTTGCGAATCGTGTCCATTGATTCCTCGGCTTCAACGAGACGTGCATTTCGGCATAGTTGACCGGGTGTGGATGGCTTCCGGTCTCGGGCCGGCCAATCCGCGAGACAACTTCCTCCACCTCCTCAAAAGCCACGACCTTGCGTTCGAGGGTCTGGACGGTCGCCACCGCCTCGTCCAGGGAGATCGACGGCGCCAGGGTGACATCAATCTGGATCGAACCTTCTTCCAGTGTGGGAACGAATTCGGTTCCAAGGTGCGGCACCGCCGCCACACTGACGACAAACGCCGCCAGCGCCGCGATCGCCACCACGGACCGATGACGCAGCGTCCAGCGCAGCGGCGGCTCATAGACCCGCATGAGCCCGGTGATCAGTTTGAACTGACGATACCGATGACTCTTCAGCAGATAAGTGCAGAGCGCCGGCGCGACGGTGATGGCAACGACCAGCGAACCGGCCAGTGCGAAACAAAGGGTCGCAGCCATGGGCGAGAACATCTTGCCCTCGACGTCCTGCAAGGCGAAGATCGGCAGGAAGACCGTCACGATGATCAGGATGGAAAAGACGATGGGCCGGCTGACTTCGCGGGCCGCTTCGAGAACAATCTGCACCTTCTCCCGAGCAGTATCTTTCGGATCGACGTGGAGGTGTCGAAAGATGTTCTCGACCATGACGATGGCGCCGTCGCCCAGCATGCCGATGCCGATGGCGATCCCGCCGAGGCTCATCAGGTTGGCCGAGATGCCGACCAGACGCATGAAGATCACGCTGATCAGGGCGCACAACGGAAGCGCCAGCGACACGATCAGTGCGCTTCGGACGTTGCCCAGGAAGAGCAAGAGCGTCGCGACCACCAGCGCAGCCCCCAGCAGCAGCGCCGTCTTGACGGTTCCGGTCGCCTGACGGACGAGTTCGGCCTGCTCGTAATACGGCACGATGCGCACGCCCTCGGGCAGAGACGCCTGCACCTCGGGGATCTTCTCGTACAGTCGCCCGATGACCGCCGAGGTGTTTTCGCCGTAGAGCTGCAGGACGATGCCCGAGACCACCTCTTCGGTGCCGTTCCGCGAGACCACGCCCCGACGAATCTCGGGGCCGTAGCCGACCTCGGCGACATCCGAGACTCTCACCGGGATGCCGTTGCGAACGGCGATGTGGATGCCGCCGATGTCGTCGAGCGTACGCAGCAGCCCGATGCCGCGAACGAGGTGCTCTTCCTGGCCCAGGACCATGAACTGACCGCCCACGTTGGCGTTGTTGGATCGGACGGCTCGCACGACGTCGTCGAGCGCAACGCGGTATTGATTCAGCGCGTGGGGATTGACGCGAATCTGGTATTGCAGGACATGGCCGCCGATGGAAAGGATGTCCGTGACGCCGGGCACCGTCTGGAGCTGCCGCTTGATAATCCAGTCGTTGACCTCGCGCAGGTAGATGTCCGGAGCCTTGCCCTCGGTGTCGGCCCCTTCGCCGAGCGTCAGGTAGTAGATGAAGATCTGTCCGAGCCCGGTCGAGATCGGGCCCAGCTTGGGCGGCTCGTGCATCTCGGGCAGCTCAGCCAGCGCCTGATCGAGACGCTCGGCGACGATCGTTCGCGCGAAGTAGATATCCACGTCATCTTCGAAGTAGACGTAGATGACGGCCATGCCGAACGCGGAGGTGGACTTGATCTGCGTGACGTGGGGCAGGCCGTTCATGGCCGACTCGATGGGAAACGTGATCAGGCGTTCGACCTCTTCCGGGGCCATGCCGTGCGCCTCGGCAAAGACCGGGACCATCACCGGCGAGATATCCGGAAAGGCATCGACCGGCAACTGCGTGTAGGCGTACGAGCCGAAACCGACGATGCCGAGAATGGCCATGAGGACAAAGAACCGATAGCGTAAGGAAGCATCCACGATTCGCGCGAGCATGCGTCGGCTCCTTTCAATGACCGTGGCCGGCGTGGCTGCCGAGGCCGGCGGTGACAATCGCGGCTTTCAATTCGAAGGCGCCCTGGCGGACGAAGGCTTCGCCGGCCGTCAGTCCTGACATGATCTCGATGGCCCCCCGGCTCGACCGGCCAACCGATACGAACCGGGCCTCGAAACCGTGCTCGGACGGAACGAAGACGCAAGGCTGCCCTTCGAGCGACTGCACGGCCTGCTGCGGAACGAGGACATCGACGGATGCGGTTTCGGCGAGGATCTCGGCCGTGACGAACAGGCCGGGCCGGTACTGGCCCTCGACGTTCGGCAGCACCACACGGGCAGGGATCGTGCGCGTGTCGTCGGCGGCGATCGGGCCGATATAGCTGATCCGGCCCTTGGCCTCCGGCACGCCGGGACCGACGGCAATCACCGCCTCCTGGCCCTCTCTGACATAGGTCAGGTCCCGCTGATGCATGTCGAGCTGGACCCAGACCGTGGACAGGTCGGCAATGACGAAAACCTCGGAGTCGTCCTTCAGGGCCTCGCCAATGGTGATGTGCCTGGCGATCACGGTTGCATCGAACGGCGCGACGATTTCGTAGCGAGTCAGAAGAACGTCCGGTAGGTCGGGCAGGGTGCGAACATACTCGTCGTCCAGTCCCAGCGCGTGGAGCTTCTGCTCCGCGGCGTGCAGCTCGATCCGCGTCTCGGCAACGGCCTGCCTGGCGTCGAGAAACTCCTGCTCGGAGCTGATTCGCTTGTCCCAGAGGCTCTGCTCGCGGGCGAACGTCGCCTGCGCCAGGTCGAGCCTCTGCCGCGCGGCCAAGTAGCCAGCCTTGGCATCGGCCAGCTCCCGGCTCTCCACGACCGCCATGATCTCCCCCTGCACGACTTTGTCGCCGAGCGTCTTTCGGACCTCGGTGGCCACGCCGGCAACTCGTGTCACGATATGGGCGAGCCGATCGGCGTTGACCGCGATCTGGCCCGGCAGGGACACGGTTCGCCGCAACGGCCCGGGGCTCGCCACGGCCACTTCAATGCCGAGTTCGGCGATCTGCTCGGCGCTCAACTCGACGACGTGCTCATCTTCGTGCTCGTGAGATTCCGATTCGGCGTGATCCGGCGTCTCGCCCCGGCGTACAAGATGAGAAAGCAGGTCGAACTTCCACTGCCCCACGGCCCCTGCGGCCAGACCGATGGCCAGAGTCGCGGGGAGTAACAGCCACAGGATGCGTTTCATCATTCTGCTCCTTTCAGCCGACGCTCGGGAGATCCGGATCGAGGGCCTGTCCCATCAACCGCTCGACGTCCGCACGCGACAGATGGCACGCCTCGACGGCATCGATGTACTGAACCTTGGTCTCGAAGAACGTCCGTTGCGTATCGAGTACATAGAGGTAGTCGAACTTGCCCTCGCGATACCCTTGCTGCGCCGCCTCGAATGCCTGCTGCGCCTTGGGCAGCACATCCGCCTGGAGAATCCGGACCTCTTCGTACGCCGCCGCCAGTTCGTTGAGCGCCCGGCCAAGCAGGGTCGCGATTTCGATTTCCGCGGCCTGGTGTCCCTTCCTGGCCCTGGCAAGGTTCACGGTGGCCTCTTCGATCCCTCCCTGGTTGCGGTCGAACAGCGGGACCGGCAAAGCCAGGCTCACCAGAAAGGCTGAGTCGTCCGTCTCCTCGAATCGCTGCACTCCGGCCGCGACCGTGACATCCGATTTGGCCTGGGCCTTCTGCAGGTCGAGCGCGGCTCGGCGCTGTTTCTGCTCGGTCGCCCAGCGCGCCAGGTCCGGATTGGCCGCGATCATCTCGTTCACATCCGCTGTCGCGGGAGGAACCGGCACAACGTAGAAGTCCCCTGTCGCCATCTCGAAGGACGCCGCACGAGCCCCCCACGTCGCCGCCAGGTTCTGCCGGGCGGCAGCCAGGGCGCGTGTCGCTTTCTGAAGCTCGATCCGGCTATGGGACAAGGCCACATCCGCTCGCAAGGCATCGACCGCCGAGTCCTTGCCAGCTTCGACACGTTGGACCACAGCCGACTGCGCTTCACCCGACAGACCGTGCAGTTGCCCGGCAAGTGCCAAGCGCTCCTGTGCCGCCAACAACCCGACGAAAGCCTGCGTAACTTCATGGAGCGTGTCCAGACGCTGCGATTCGAGATCCCATTCCGCCAGTTCTACGTCGAGCGATGCAGCGCGTACTCGCTTGTCGCGTTTGCCGCCGCGTTCGATGAGCTGGCCCAGCGAGACAATGGTCTCGGCGCCGTCAAAGCCGCTGCGCGGCCCGCTGCCTGCCAACGACTCAATTTCCACAGCGAGTTCCGGATTGGGTCGCACAGACGCCTGAAGCCATCGCGCTTCGGCCGCACGGCGTTCCAGCGAGACAACCGCAAGTCGAGGGTTGTGCATCAGGGCCAATGCCGCCGCCTCGCGCAGCGTGACAGCGCCGGTCGGTTCAGGATTCATCGCGACGGTCGAGGTCTCCTGAACAGATGAAGCGGATTCGGAGACACCGCGCGACGGCAATGTCAGCGGATCTTCCATCGTCCGGCAACCGGCCACCAAGAGCAACAGTGCCGCGACGGACGGTTTGCAGATGCTGCGATACATGCGTATGGACTCCCACCAAGAAAAGTTCGATATCCTGGGGCTTTCCGCGCAGAGATTCTGTTGTCGGGCGCAGTAAGCGAACCGGGCCGATTACCAGTGTGGTGGGAGACTACACCTGGAGCACTACGCTGCGCAGAGCGGTTTGCTCGGAGGGAAGAAGGGTACGAGGCAATGCATGGGGAGATGCGTCAGCATGGCGGAGTGATGCTGGCGGCTCGCCGATCGCCGGGACCACGGCGGCGTTCGCCGGACTGGACAGAGTCTTCTCATCGAGCGGTCCGAGCGTCAGCGGGATGTCCACGCACGGATGGCACTCTTCCGATGCGGTGTAGCTGTGGTCATACTCGCGGGAGGACTGTGCATCGACGTCGTGCTCGTGATTGCGTATCGCGACATCGCAATGGCGGTGGCCAAGGGGCTCGATGGCGACGTGGCCCGCAGCGCCAACACAGAAGACCATCCCCTGCGACACATTGAGCGTCGCCAGGAAGCAGATCAGCAGAATCGGCGGAAGACGGCGTATCTGGTGTTGTCGGCCTTTTGGGTTCATGAATCGGTTTCCGTGCTCAGAACACAGGACCTATACGACCTATTGTTCTACGCGATGACCGGGCGTTCGTTCAGGCCTTCTCCGGACAATTGCCGGTGCGGCCTACGAGCCGGGCTCGTTGAGGACCTTGATCCGGGCATTGCGAATCTGCACGTGGCTGCCGCCGCGACTGAGTTCCTGGAAACCGATGTGGCCTTTGCGAGGCCGGTCTTTGACAGGCGGGGCCGACGAGTTGTCGTGCCGCTTGACCGCCTGCGTCTGCTCGTTCAGGTCCAGGTCGTGAATCAGCTCGCCGTTGAGCACCACGTGCAGGTGCGACCCGGCCAGAACGATCAGGTAGCTGTTCCATTCCGTGGGCTTGTAGACCTGCTTGCGCGGCGTGATCGCCCGGTAGATCCCCCCGGTCAGCTCCGAGTCCTTGGCGCTGGTGTTGTAGCGGTAGTCAGCCATCTGGAGCTCCATGCCGTCGAAAGCCGGATCGCCAAACAACGGAGCCCGCAAGGCGCAGCCGCTGTTGCCAAGCTCGCCGAGCTTGAACTCGTACTTGAGGATGAAATCGCCGTATTGACGCTCGCTGACCAGCCAGGTCCCCCGCATCTCGCTGCCGTGCAGAATCCCGTCCTTGACGAGCCACCTGACCTCCGGATCGACCGGCTTGCTCACGTCGTTCCAGGCGCGAACCAGCCAGCCTTTCGGTATGCCGTCCTCCGGAAAAAGCGGAACGAACCCATCTTCCTGAGGCTGGCCGCCGGCTGCCGCCACCACGCCCAGCAGCAGAGCCGTGAGTGTCAGGCACCGCACACCAATCCGTCCCACCATGATTCGACCTCCCACAGGCTGATTCTGGAATCCGTACAAACGCCGCGATCATTCTACTGCCCGGTCGATCCGCCCGCAACGGCCATAGGCTTATACCGGCGGATGCTCGCTGCCAGCCGCCTCGACCAGGGAAGAACGAATGCCCTGTCCCATCTCGGGGTACTTCCGCATCGCCCACAGACCGATCAGCCCCGACAGGGCATACCCGAACGGGGTCAGTTTCAGGACCGCCCCGGTGCCGAAATGGTCGGCCAGTGCGCCGAGACCCATGAAGACGATGTAGGCGATGCCCCAGGTGCCGCCGACGATGGCCGCCATGCGTTGGCCGAGTTTGAGACCTTGGGCGTAACGCGCCAACGTGATCGTCAGGATGTAGGCGGACATGGAGAAGAAACCGGCCCCAAACAGCAATGCGACAGCGATCCGAGTCTCGATGAACAGCAGGTAGAAGAATGTGAAGGGCGCCGCCAGCAGGAACGCGAACGTCGAGCACGGCAGGTCGCCCCTGCGGAGGGCCAGAGCAGCCCAGGCAAAAGGCCCAACCGCGCCGCCCCAGCCGAACATGGCCGTGGAGAACCCTCCAAACGTCAGTGCGAATCCCAATGTGTCCAGATGCGTCGGGATCAACTGGAGGATAGCCGTGGTCGACACGCCGGCAGGCACACCGATCGCCAGGATCAGCCAGAACGGCAGTCGGTGAGATACGGCAACGGGCGTGCCGTTGGGACCGCTCTCGGCCTCCACCGCCAAGGTCACCCGTGACAAGGCGACAGCAGCCATTGCGACCCCCGGCAGCAGAACCAGCGGATACAGTCCCGCCAACCCGAACCGCGAAACCAGAGAGGCGGCGATCACTCCCCCGCTGGCGAAGCCGAGAAATCCCGACGTCATGAAGACCGCAGTGCTGGTCGCGGGCGGAATCTGCGACAACGTGTGGACGGCACGCAACCCCTCAGGATGGGTCACCGCGATTCCACTGCCGCTGACGATGCCCAAGACCACGATCATCGCCACGCCGACGCCCGAGCGAGGCGCCACGGCAATGACACAGATGACACAGGCCAGAAGAAGCCCCAAGTGCAGAAAGAATGGCTTGTGCTCGTCCGCCCGCAGGTGCCCGGTCAGCATCTGGACGCCGTTGGCCGTCAGCGCCAACGAGGCGGGTACAAACGCTGCCACCGAGAGACTCAGCGAGAAGCTCTCGCGGACCACCGGGAGAATCGCCGGCAACATGTTCCCGAACATGTCCACGAGGAAGTGAACGCCCGACAGAACGATCAACCGACTCCACTCTGCTCTCAAAGAGCTTTCGCTCATACGGACTCCGCCAAGGATCAGGACACCACACGTGCCTGCTGAAAGCTCAGCAGCATAGCGAATCCGCTGCCGGACACAATAGCTTTGTCGAACGAAGGCAGAGTGTTGAACTCTGCCGCCATCTGCGGTACTCTGGCCCGACAGAGACATCTGACTGGACGATGCCACCAAGACACAGATTCGGGAGGTGCACCATGCGGACGAAAAGAAGAACTGCCATGACGAGTTTGCTCTGCGTTTTGACGATGGCGATGTTTGGAGCTGCGAAGACCTCACTCGCGTCGGAACAAGCCGGTCGCCCGGCCGACGACGGCAAGCTGCGGATCATCGTCTTCGGGGCTCATCCGGACGACTGCGAGATCAAGGCCGGCGGCACCGCAGCCCTGTGGGCGGCGCAGGGCCACCACGTCAAGTTTGTCTCCACCACCAACGGAGACATCGGCCACGCGGCGATCGCCGGAGGACCGCTGGCCAAGCGGCGCACCGCCGAGGTCCACGAAGCGGCCAAGACGCTCGGCATCGAATGCGAGGTGCTCGACATCCACGACGGTGAACTGATGCCCACGCTGGAAAACCGCAAGACCTTCGTCCGACTGATTCGGGAATGGAAGGCCGACATCGTGATGGGACACCGGCCGAACGACTACCATCCGGACCACCGCTATACCGGCATCCTGATGCAGGACGCCGCCTACATGGTTACCGTCGCCTTCTTCTGTCCCGACGTCCCCCAGCTTGCGAAGAACCCGGTGTTCCTGTATCTGTCCGACAACTTCCAGAAGCCCAATCCGTTCGATCCGGCGATCGTCGTCGGGATCGATTCCGTCTACAAGAAGAAGATGGACGCGATCTGGAAGCTGGAATCCCAGATCGAATCCCTGTGGGCGACCGGAGATTTTGAGAAGGTGGTTCCTGTGCCGACCGATCCGGCCGCACGCGAGCAGCGACGCCGGCAGGTGGCCGAACGCTTTGCCGCCCGGGACCGACGCGTGGCTGACAAGTACCGGGGCCAGCTCACGGACGTTTATGGTCCGGAAAAAGGGGCCGCCGTCAAGTGCGCCGAGGCCTTTGAATTGTGCGAATACGGTCGCCAGCCGTCGCCTGAGGAGTTGAAGGCCCTCTTCCCGATTCAAGCCGGACAATAGCCGTCCGGATGCACCAGATTCGCCTCTCGGGACCGGCGTCTGGACCGGCGCTGGTCCTGGTTTCCCTGCCTTCTCTGCGGACAGCGTGAGGGTCCGTATAAGCAGATTCGCTGCCACCACCCCGTTCCGAGAAAAACAATCCTTGACCCGTCAACCGGCTTTTGGTACAATACGGATCGAATTGGGGGTACGATAAGACAACCTCTCTATCGGAGACGGGAATTCCCACGGATGGCTTGCGACGGCAGAGGTCTATCGGCGCAAGGGGGCGCTGGGAGAGAGAGGGTGCGTACGGGAGTGTGACGGTTCCTGGCGCGGTCGATGGAACCGCTTTTCGCGACCGGTATCGAGGATTTCTCGGCCGTGTCGGTTTCGGAGGTACACGGTATCTCGAGCCTCGGCGGGAATCGCCGGGCACCGAGATTCTGAATTCAGGGGGTGATGAAAGTGAAGAGCACAGATATGAGCAACCGGCTCGATTCCGGCAGCGGCCCCGGCGCGGTGTTTCGCAGAGTCTCCGGCATCGCTTGGGGAGCTGTTCCGGTCCCGTCCATTGCGGTCGGACTGGTCTGTCTGGTTCTCTGGGTCGGCACAGCCTCCGTATGTGTGGCCAAGGAGAGCGACAAGAAGAAGACCGCATCCGACCCGGAGATGGGCAAACTTTCCCAGAAGATCGACGATCCGGAAGCCTACATGCGAGAGCTTTCGGGCCGGCTGAATTCCGCCGGAGGCCAGAAGGTGCTGACGAGAGGACTGCCGGCTCAGGGATGGCGTCCTTCGACTCCTCGCACCACCGCCACTGACTCAGCGGCGGCGCCTGCGCCCGCGACGGGCGTTCCGCCCCAGACACCATCCAACGGCGCCTCAGGATTGAGTCCTGCGCCAACGCAGACGCGATTTGGATGGACCTCGGGCGACAACGATTCGGCGTCAGGCCCGTCAAGGTTTGGCTGGAGTCCGGGGACCAACGGTCCGACCGGATCGATCGCCGGGTACGGCACCGGAGCAACCAGCCCGGTGTGGATGAGTCCGAGCGATCGCGCCAGGCAGGTCGATCCGCTATCTGCGGCCAGGCAGATGCAGAATTTTGAGACAGCCCAGCCGGCGCCGACCCAGGCCGCCACGGCTCCCCAGGATCGGATAGCGCCCGCCACCGACCAGACAACATCGTCGGCTCTCGATGGAACGAGAATGCTTGGACAAGAGCCCGAGCCGTCGGTCGACACCCGCACGTGGATGGCGCCGGAGGCGCGCACGTCGGCGTCGAGCCTGGACAATGCGCGACTGCTGGGAACCAGTCCACAGAGCAGGCGGAGAAGAGAACCTTGGGAGTATGCCATACCACCGGCACAGCAGGCGCCACAGAATCAGGCCCTGTCTGCCTCCCCTGGCGGAACGACTGCGCCTGCGCAGGGTCCTTACGCGGCGCCGCCGGCGCCACAGCAGTACGCTGCGCCGACGAGTCAGCCGTGGCAGGCGCCCCAGAGCCAGATGATGCAGTCGGCCCCGAACGGGACCGCCATGCCTACGCAGAATCCATACGCGGCCCAGACAGCGCCGCCGTGGTCCGCTCCAGCAGATCAGGCATGGCAGGCACCCCAGAGCCAGATGACGCAGACGGCCCCGAACGGGACCGCCATGCCTGCGCAGAATCCATACGCAGCCCAGACAGCGCCGCCGTGGCCGGCGTCGACGGAGCAACCATGGCAGCCCCAGCAGAGCCAAGTGACGCAGGCGGCTCCGAACGGGACCGCTATGCCTACGCAAAATCCATACGCGGCCCAGGCAGCGCCGCCGTGGCCGGCGTCGACGCCGCCGACGGTCACCTCACCCAACAGCCAGGTGGCCCAGGGCGAATTGGAGACGGTCTATCCTGCCGGGCAGTCACCGTGGCCGGCAGCGCCGCAGACTACTGTGGCAGCGCCGCAGACTACTCCGGCGACGCCGCCAAGCGCACCTTGGGACAGTCAGACCGGACAGGCCGTCGCGCAGGATCCGCGTGCAAATACACTGTACGGCCAGGCGGAAAGCGTGCCAACCCAACCTCAGGGCGATCTGACGCAGATCTGGTTGTCGTCCAAGAATCGGGCGGCGCAGACCGCGTTGAACGAGATTGCCGGAGTCAGCACGCCGCAAGGCGCTCAGGTGACGCCGGCGACGCCAGGTATGCCGGCCACGGCCGCCGCGGCGCCCCCGATGGGACCTGCTCCGGGCAGTCAGGCGGCACGCACCGTCGTGAACGGGTCGCAGGCCAGGCACTTCTACGAGGAGAAAGAACCGGCCTGGTCGCTTGGCGCCGATCTGGACAAGTATCGGGCCCACGCGGTCAAAGAAGGCTCTCGCGATTCCGGCGAGAGTCTCAAGAAGGCCCTCGGCGGCATCGGCCTGGCGATCGAGGACACCACCAATATCATCACGCTGGGCTATGCCTCGGATCGCGCCAAGCCGTTCCGATCGAACGACGGACAGGGATTCCTCGACGATCCTGGTCGCGTGCCGCAGCAGGCGGGCGCAACGATCGGCAGCTTCGCCGATGGTCTGTATTCCATCGCGGACCTTGTCACGTTCAATGCCCTGCCCGACGCCCAGAAGGACGTGTACCTGGACAACAACCCGATCGTCCGGCCTCTGGTCTTCACGGGACGGACCATCGGCGGCGCCTGGAAGACCACCGAGGAGATCGGCAACGCTCTGACGTGGGGCTACTTCGACAACGTGACCGGCTCGATCGGAATGTGCATCGAGAGCCTCATCGAGGCGCTCAAGCACACCGGCCAGGCCGTGACGAACATCGCCCGCATCCCGGTGCGTCTGCTCACGGGCAACAACGAGGGGGCCGACAAGGCTTTGGACTGGGTCCTGCTCGTGCCGCTGGAGATGGCCAGCAATGTCGTGCAGATGAAGGGCATCTCCAACATGGACGACTACAAGACCGCCTTTGCAGACAAGGGCGTCATTGGCTCGATCCTCGAATTCGGCGGTTCGACGTTCATCGTGTACCGGGCCGTGGATGAAATGCTCGACGAGCTCGAGAGCGACGACAACCACAGCAGTAGCAGCAGCGGCTCCTCGGGTTCGGGCGGATCCGGGGGTTCGAGCGGCGGCGGCTCCTCCGGCGGCGGCTCTTCCGGCGGAACCAGCATCATCTGGTGGTTCGAAGAGGGTTGGCCGACGGAGTAACACCAATATCGCAGCACACCCGACCTGGGTATTGTGATAGCGGCGGCCATGCAAGAGGCATGGCCGCCGCGCCATTTTCTGCCCGCCTTGACATGCTCGCTGAGGCGTGCATCCGCAAATTTCCTGGCTCGGATACCCCCGGGTGTGTACTATGGGCCCGGAGGTAACCAAACCATGAAGAAGATGTCACGACGCAACGTGTTGCAGCGCGGGGCCGCGGCTGCCGCCGCAACGATCGGGCTGCCTTGCATCACAACCTGCCTTCGAACAGCGCCAGCGGGCAGCGTCCCCAGCCGGCAGCTCACCATGGGCGCGATCGGCCTGGGCAACCAGGGTCTGCACAACCTCAGGAGCTTCCTGACCTGCGAAGACCTGCGTGTCCTGGCGGTCTGCGACGTGGATGCCGGTCACCTGCTCCGTGCTAAACAGACCGTCGACGCCGCCTATGGCAACCAGGACTGTCGCAGCTACCGCGACTTCTACGAGATCCTCGCGCGTGACGACATCGACACCGTACTGATCGCAACGCCGGACCACTGGCACGCGCTGCTGGCCGTCGAAGCGGCCAAGGCCGGCAAGGACATCTACTGCGAGAAACCGATTTCGCTGACCATCGCCGAGGGCCGGGCGGTCGCGGACACGATGCAGCGATACGGGACCGTCTATCAGAGCGGAACCCAGAGACGCAGCAACGCCTGTTTCCGTTTCGGAGTAGACATCGCCCAGAGCGGCATGCTCGGCCGGCTCCAGGAGTTGCACTGCTACTACCACAACGGCCCGACGTGCCCTCCCCAGAAGCCCGAGCCTGTCCCGGACGGGTTCGACTACGATCGATGGCTCGGCCCGGCGCCGTACGAGCCGTACACCCCGAGGCGATGTCACAGCACGTTCCGCTGGCTGTACGACTACTCGGGCGGACAGCTCACCGACCTCGGCGCGCACTTCAACGACCTGGCCCAGTGGGCCAACGGAACCCAGTACTCCGGGCCGACCGAATATGAAGGCTGGGCGGAATTCCCCAGAGAGGGCCTGTACAACACGCCGGTGCGATTCGGCGTCGTCGCGACCTATCCCGACGGCGTCAAGATGATCATCCACGACGAGACCGAGCCCGGTCGCGGTCCGCGCGGCAACAAGTTCGTCGGAACCGAGGGCTGGGTCAGCACCGACGATACGGGAAAGGTCACCGCTTCGAGCGAGGAGATCCTGCGGAAGCTCAGCAGCACCCAGAGGGACTACGAGTACATGATGGGCCACCACCGCAACTTCCTCGACTGCGTCAAGACGCGGGCGAAAACCATCGCGCCGGCCGAGGTGGCTCACCGGTCCACGACCACCTGCCACATCGCGAACCTCTGCCTGCGGCTGGGCCGCAAGCTCACCTGGGACGTCGAAGCGGAGCGATTCGTCAACGACCCGCAGGCCAACCGCATGATGGCTCGCGCGATGCGCAGTCCCTGGCGACTTTGACCGCGCTGCGGCGTGGTCAGCGCGCGTCGCCGGCTTTGCGGTCCGCCGTCCGGTTGAGCCACAGCTCGATGGGCTGGTAGTCGCCGCTCCAGTTGGCGCCCATGATGTCGAGATCGCCGTCGGAGCCGACATCGGCCACCTGAATGCAGTGCGAACCCCTGACGGAGATCACCTGCCGGGTCCAGGAGGCGCCGTTCTGCCGGTTGATGTAGACGACCACTTCGTCGGGATCGGCGCCCTGGTGCATCTCCGATGAGACGACGTCCAACAGGCCGTCGCCATCGATGTCCGCCATGACAAGCCCATGAATCACACACTCGACGCGATCGGCGATCACATGCTCGATCCAGTCCGGCATCTGGGGGTCCGGCGGCGCTTCAAACCACGAGAGCCTCTGGAAGCTGCCCTTCAATTCCGAGGGAGACAGAACCACGTCGGGCCGGCCATCCTTGTTGATGTCACCGACCTGCACCGTCGCGTTGGAGTGCCACTGACCGAGAGGATGAGCAGGCCAGGACATCTCGGGGCGGTTTTCAAACCAGGTTCCGCCGATCACGATGTCAAGGTCGCCATCCACGTCGAGGTCGTACGTTTCGATGCCTTCGCCATGGAGACAATCGAGCACCTTCTGCAGCCACGGCGCGTTCGGCCTTTGATACCATACATAGACCTTGTTCCCGGCCTTCGCGCCGAATTCGGACTGGTTCCTCGTGACGATATCGAGGCGGCCGTCGCCATTGAGATCGCCCAGCTCGATGTCGTGGGTCGGATGCTTTGCGATCTCGTGACTCCGCCAAGCTCCGGCCGAGCCGGCCTGGGCTCGCGGATTCTCATACCAGAAGAGACCTCCCATGACGATATCCAGGTCGCCATCGCCATCGATGTCCCCGGCCTCGCCATCGACGGTATCGTAGCCTCCGCGACAAATCTCCGTTCGGCTCCAGTCGGGATACGCATACCACACCAGCGGGCCGGCGCGTCCACCGATCACGATGTCCACGAATCCATCGCCGTTGATGTCGGCCAGGATCTTGGCCCAGGGGTCCTTCGGGCCATGCTCGTCAACCACGACATGATCGAAGGGAACCTCGGCCCCGCACGGAACGCCGATCGCGACAGCCAGCAGCAGAATAGACACTACATGGAACGCTCTTGTGCCCTTCGTCTTCATCTCGAACCCCCTCGATGGGTGACTGTGTGGCAGCAGCAAGCACAGCTTGCCGATGGAGCTATTGCTTGAACTCCGACACCAGTGCCGCGACCGACGCCTTGGCGTCGCCGAACAGCATACGGGTATTCGGCTTGAAGAACAAGGGGTTGTCCACGCCCGCGAAGCCGGGGTTCAGCGACCGCTTCAGGACGATACAGGTTCGGGCGCGATCCACCTCGATGATCGGCATGCCCCAGAGCGGACTGGCCTGGTCCTCTTTGGCGGCGGGGTTGACCACGTCATTGGCGCCGATGACAATCGCGACATCCACCGTCTCCATCGTCGGATTGACATCCTGCGGCTCTACCAGCATCTCGTAGGGGACGTTCGCCTCGGCCAGCAAGACGTTCATATGTCCCGGCATCCGTCCGGCCACCGGGTGAATGCAGTACCGCACCTCGGCGCCGTTGCTGCGCAGCAGTTCCCCGAGCTCGCGGACGGCGTGCTGGGCCTGGGCGGCGGCCATGCCGTAGCCGGGAACGAAGACCACGTTGCGCGCCGCCTCCAGAATGAAATAGGCGTCGGAAGCCGCGATGGGATTGGCCTTTCCCTGGTAGCCGGCCGCCTTGGCTGACGTGGCCGAGCCGAAGCCGCTGAACAGGACGTTGGCCAGCGAGCGGTTCATGGCCTTGCACATGATTCGCGTGAGAATGATGCCGGAGGCGCCGACCAGCGAGCCCGAGACAATCAGGACGTTGTTGCCGATGACGAAGCCGGCGGCGCAGGCCGCCAGGCCGGAATAGCTGTTCAGAAGGCAGATGACCACGGGCATATCCGCGCCGCCGATCGGGATCGTCGAGAGCACGCCCAGAATCAGAGCCAGGACAATGATCGCAATCAGCTCGACATAGACGAGGGCGTGGCCCGCGCTGCTGAGCTGATCGAGCTTCTGGACGCAGAATAGAACGCCCAGCCCCGCCAGGGCGCCCAGAACGAAGGCGTTGACGAGGTTCTGCCTCTTGTACAGCACAGGCCGACCGGTGATCAGGGTCGAGAGCTTTCCGTAAGCCACCATGCTGCCGGAGAACGTGACGGCTCCGATCAGGACCGTCAGAAAGATCGCAATTGTGGTGAACAGGCTGAGCGTCCCCGAGGTCGCCCACTGGCCGTGATACTCCGACCAGCCGACCAGCAGGCTCGCCAAGCCTCCGAACCCGTTGAACAGCCCGACCATCTCGGGCATCGCGGTCATCTTCACCAGCCGCGCCGCCAGCACGCCTACGACGCAGCCCAGACCCACCCCGAACACCACCCAGAACCACCGGATGTCTTCCATCGCGGTGACGGTCGTGACCACGGCGATCAGCATTCCCACCGCAGAAACAAGGTTGCCTCGACGGGCCGTGGCCTGCGAGCTGAGCATCTTCAGGCCGAAGATGAAGAAGATCGAGGCGACAATGTACAACAGGCCTCTGATTAGCTCCGGATTCATCGCTTTCCCCCGTCCTTGGCCTTGCTTTTGAACATCTCCAGCATGCGATCCGTAACGAGATAACCTCCGACGACGTTGATCGTCGCGAATACCACCGCCACGATCGCCAGCAGCGTCGCCACCGCCGTGCCGCCCTCATGGCCCGACGCCACCAAAGCCCCGACGATGGTGATTCCCGAAATCGCGTTCGATCCCGACATCAGCGGCGTGTGCAACTGCGAGGGAACCTTCTTGATCAGCTCGACGCCGAGGAACATCGCCAGCACAAAGACGAAGAACAACAGAGGAACGGTCGTCGCATTGAGCTCCACGGCGGACTCCTTCTACGCAATGGCCTCTTGGATGGCCGGGTGGACGATTTCGCCTGCGTGCGTGATCAGGCAGCCCTGAATAATCGCATCCTCGCGATCCAGGAGGAAGCGTTTGGTGTCCTTGTGCCAGAAATGCTCGATAAAGCTGTACAGGTTGCTGGAGAACATCTGGCTGGCCGCCACGGGAACGCGACGAGGCAATTCCACTCGCCCGATGATCGTGACCCCGTGATGTTGAACTTCCTTGTCGGGCTTGGAGCCCTCGACGTTGAAGTCGGTCTCGACCGCCATATCGACGATCACGCTGCCGGGCTTCATCGCTTCGATCATCTCGGTGGTGACGATCACCGGGGCCTTCTTGCCGAACACCTTGGCGGTGGTGATCACGATGTCCGATTGGACGCATTGTCTGGCCATCGCCTCCCGCTGTTTGGCCAACTGCTCATCGGTGAGTGTCTTGGCGTAGCCATCCTTGGTCTGCCCGGTCTGGCCCAGGTCGATCTTCACCGGCTTGGCGCCCAGCGAGAGGATCTGCTCCTGGGCCTCGGGACGCACGTCGAAGGCATCGACGCGAGCGCCGAGGCGCTTGGCAGTGGCAATGGCCTGCAAGCCGGCGACACCAGCGCCGATGACGAAGACGCGAGCCGGAGCAATCGTCCCGGCGGGTGTCATCATCATGGGCAGGATCTTGTTCTGACGCGACGTCGCCAGGATGACCGCCACGTAGCCCGCCAAGTTGGCCTGTGAGCTGAGCACGTCCATCTTCTGGGCGATGGTCGTGCGCGGAATCATCTCCAGGCTGATGGCGCTGACCTTCTGCGCGGCGAGCGCTTGGACCACCTCGGCGTTGTTGAACGGGTCGAGCATGCTGACGTGGATGGCGCCCTCGCCCAGATGCAGAATCTCGTCGGGGTCAGGCACGCCCATCCGAAGGACCATATCCGCGCCCAACGATGCCTTATGGTCCGTCGAGACCCGCGCGCCGGCCTTCTCGTATTCCTGGTCCGAGACGTTGATCGCTCGGCCGATTCCCGTGGCGACCTCGACCTCCGCTCCAAGCTGAGCCAATTTGCCGGCGTCAACCGGCAACAAAGCCGCCCGCGTCTCTTGACGGCCGGGCTCCTTGGCGACATATAGCTTCATAGGGACTCCTGACCTTCCGTGACCAGCGCGATCCCTTGTCCTACGCACCGCCGTCCCCGCAGGTTCGCCAAAACGAACGTTGCGACCGGACCCGGGCAAGGGCGAGTCGTGCCTCGCTCCTACTTGACCGGATACTGCGGCAGCGGCGGAATCTCCTTTTCCTGGGTCTTCAGCTCTTCGAGGATCACCTCGATAGCCTTGTCGAGTTGCTGGTCGATGCCCGCGTATTCCTTGGCGGGATCGTTGTCCACCACGATGTCCGGCTCGACGCCATAGCCCTCGATGATCCACTGCTGCCCTTCCACGTCGTACCGCGAGAACTCCGGCTTGTTGAGATAGCCACCGTCGAGCAGAGGCAGCGAGCCGCGAATGCCGACGACGCCGCCCCACGTGCGTTTGCCGATCAGCTTGCCCAGAGCGTACTTTTTGAACTGGTACGAGAACAGATCGCCATCCGAGGCGGAAAACTCGTCGCACAGGCACACCATCGGTCCATAGATCATGGCCGCCGGCTCCGGCACGGGCGCCGCATTGCGGGCGAACTCCACCATGACGATCTCGCGACGAAGCCGCTCGATGAGCATCGGAGAGACGTTGCCGCCGCCGTTGCCGCGAACGTCGATGATCAGCGCCTTCTTGCGTATCTGTGGGTAGAAATGCTCGACGAACTCGTTGAGGCCGTGCTGGCCCATGTCGGGCACGTGAATGTAGCCGACCTTGCCGTCGGTCGCCTCAGCGACCTTTTCGATGTTGCCCTGCACCCATCCGTAATAACGCAGGTCCGCTTCGCTGTCCGTGGGAACAACGACCACCTTGCGGCTGCCCTTGGTCTTGGGCTGCGAGTTGAGCTCGAGCGTCACCTGCTTGCCCGCCTTGTTCACCAGCAGCTCATGGATGTCCGCCACATCCGCTGTCGAAGCGCCGTCCACCGAGAGAATGTAGTCGCCTTCGCGAGCATCGACACCGATCTCGGTCAGAGGGGACCGCTGGGTCTTGTCCCAGTTCTGTCCGCGAAGGATTCTGGCGATGCGATAGCAGCGCGAGTCCGCATCTCGCTCCAGCTCGGCGCCGAGCAGGCCCATCGGAATCCTCCTCGGTTTGGGGTACTCGCCGCCTCCGACGTAGGTGTGTCCGGCGTTCAACTCGCCGATCATCTCGCCCAGAACGTAGGTCAGGTCCGCCCGGTGGTTGACGTAGGCCACCAGCGGCGCGTAGCGATCCCGCATGGCCGCCCAGTCCACGCCGTGCATGTTCGGAACGTAGAAGAACTCGCGCATCTGCCTCCAGCACTCGGTGAAGATCTGCTTCCACTCGGCCTGCCGGTCGAGGAAGGCCTCCATTCCCGACAGATCGAGCGTATCCTTGATTTCGATCTTGCCTTTGGGCCGGTCGATGATCGCGTACTTGCCGCTGGACTCCACCAGCATCTTCTTTCCATCCGCCGACAGCCGGTAGCCGCCGACGGAGCCAAGCTCCGTCTCTTTGCGCTCCTTGAGGTCGTACAGGCACAACTGGGCCTCACGATCGCCGCTGCCCCGCCGGATGTAGTAGAGATGATCTTCCACGGCCTGAAGACTGTAATAGCCTGACACGGCAATCGGCAGGACGGCGATGCGGTCTTTGATCCCGTCGACGTCCACTTTGATCGTCTCTCGCTCCTTGCGCGGCTTCGTCTCAGCCTTCTCGCCGGGCTCGTTCGCATCCTTCGCCGCTTCTTCGCCTTTCTTCTGGTCTTTCTTGTCCTTGGCCTTCTGAGGCTCTTCGATCTGGACCTCGTCGCTGAGCGGCTTGAAAGGCGATTCCGTCGCCTTCGTCAGCGTGACCAGATAGATGCGGGACATGTCCCGATAGATGTGGTTCCACTCCGTGCGTCCGTAGATCGGGTCGAAATCGCGATCCGAGACAAAGAAGATGAATTTGCCGTCGGGACTGAAGACCGGATCGGACGAATCGTACCAGCCATCGGTGACGTCGTACGACTGTTTCGCCCGCAGCGAGTAGAGACGGATCTTGTTCATGCCCTCCGGTTCCGCCTTGGCGTAGACAATCCATCGGCTGTCCGGCGACCATGCGTAGTCGCCGAACTCCCACGTGTCGGACTTGTCCACCTCGGTGATCTGTCCGCTCCGAACCTGGACATAGGAAAGCCGCAGTCTCTTATCGGACCAGAGGATTTTCTTGCTGTCGGGCGACCAGGCCAGGCGATACTTGTACGTGTCGGCGTTCTTCGTGACCTGCCGGGCCGGCCCGCTGCCGTCCTGGGGGATCAGCCAGATTTCATCCTCGCCGGTGGCGTCGGAGATGCAGGCGATCCATTTGCCGTCGGGCGACCAGACGGAGTCGCGCTCGTGTACGCCCGGCGAGCCGGTCAGATTGCGGGCCTCGCCGTACTTGGCCGGCACGGTGAAGACGTCGCCTCGCGCGCCGAAGAGAGCCCGTTTGCCGTCGCGAGCGACGTCATAATTCGTGACATTGCCCGCGACCTCCACCAGCCCTCCCCGCCCGCCGGGCAGGTCCTCGCGGATCGAGATATCCACCTTTCGGCATGCTTCCGTGTCGAGATCGAAACGATAGATGTACCCGCCGTTCTCGAAGACGATCGCCCGGTCGCCCACCGAAGGAAACTTGATGTCGAAATCGACGAACTCCGTCAGCTCCCTCGTTTCCTTCGTGCCCAGGTCGCACACGTAGAGGTTCATCCGCCGATTCTCGTCCCGGTCGGAGAGAAAGTAAATCCGCTCGCCCTTCCACATGGGGAAGATGTCCTGAGCCGGACCATTCGTAAGATTCTCCGTGGTCTTGGTTTCGAAGTCGTAAATCCAGATGTCGTCGGCCATTCCGCCGCGATAGCGCTTCCACGTGCGAAACTCGCGAAAAACACGGTTGTAGGCCAGCTTCTTGCCATCGGGCGAAAGCGAGCAGAACCCGCCTCGGGGCAGAGGCAGCTCTTCAAGCGACCCAGCGGTCGTCGCGACCGTGTACAACCGGCCGAGAAAATCGTTGAACGACCGCATGCGCGACCGGAAGACGATCCGCTGCCCATCCGGCGTCCAGGCCATCACGATGTTGTTCGGCCCCATGCGGTCGGATACATCGTCGCGTCCCAGCGTGGCCGTGAAGCTCAGACGCTGCGGCACACCCCCCTCGGCGGGCATCAGATAGACCTCCGTATTGCCGTCGTATTGACCGGTGAAGGCAATCGATTCGCCGTCCGGCGAGAACCGGGCGAACATCTCGAACCCTTCGTGGCTCGTGAGCCGCCGCGCTGTGCCGCCCTCGGCGCCGACGGAGTATAGATCCCCCGCATACGTGAAGACGATCCGATCTCCGTGGATGGCGGGAAATCGCAGCAGGCGCGCTTCGGCGGCGGATGTGACGGACGTAAGATGGAGACAGGCGACGACACAGAGGGCAAACGCGCAGTTCATTCCGATTCCTCGCTAAGACAACAATCCTGTTCGATCCGTTCGCCGCCGTCATGGCGACGTGCTCGAATCATACCAGGACAATCATCGTCGGTCACGCATTTTGCGTCAGGGGACTCACGCCGTGTCTGTGCGAATTTCGCGGCAAGGCCCGTTTTCCAGTACGGAGCGCCATGTGTGGCAGCGGCAAGCGCAGGCTTGCCGATGGTGGTACGCGCGCCGTCGAAGCCATCGGCAAACTCCGCCTTGCTCCGTTTGCCGCTGCCACACGCCTGCCAGGATATTTTCACAGACACACTTACGCCGAGCGGAGGCGGTGGAGGATGTCCCAGTAGGCGCCGCGTGCGCCTTGTGCGATGGCATCGACCAGTTCGGAGTTGTCGTTGTAGTTGTGGTCGGTTGCGCCGGCGACGGGATTCTCTTGCGTCGGCTCAAAGAATCGCTGGTCCCCGGCTATCAGATCCTTGACCAGCCGGGCCGGCTCAGGACCGAGGGACGGGGTGATATAGAACGTCGGCCGGAACGGATCGCATGGCCCGGAGTATTTGCGGCGGATCGCGGGATTGGTCTGGAGGGGTCCTTCCTTCGCCACCATCTCCATCATCCCGGTTCCGGGATAGAGGCGAATCCCCAGAGACGCCCCAGCACAGTCGGGATCAGTCTTCTTGACGAAATCAATCGTCGTGGAGACCGTCTCAAGCGTCTCTCCCGGCCCGCCCAACAGCAGATCGACCATCACCTTGATCCCGTTGTCGCGGCACAGTTGCACCGCTTGGGCCAGATCAGCGGCGCGGTGCGGCTGGCGGTACATTCGCAGCATCTGTTCGCTGGCCGAGTCGCCCGTGAAGTTGATCCCGACGCAGCCCGCCCGTTTCATGGCGCCGGCCAACTCCGCGTCGAACGGCGTCACCGCCAGATACGTGTACCATTGCAGCTTCCGGCCCAAACCGCGACGAATGAACTCCTCGCAGACCGCCAGTGCGTGGCTTCGAGGGATATTGAACTCCGCGTCGCAGGTGTGCAAGACGTCGATCCCCTGGGCCAGCAGCGATTCGACCTCGTCGGCCACCTCCTTCGGCGCCCGCATCCGGCTGTGCGTGCCCTTGGCCAGTGGATCGGCGCAGTAGAGGCAGCGCCGGTCGCAGCCCCGCTTGGTCTCCAGGCCGCACTGGCCGCCCCTCGCGAAATACGAGGCGTTGTCCACCGCACGCCGCCTTATCGGCAGAGCCAGATCGACAGGCCAGGCAGGCTGATTGCATACGATCTGACCATCGTGTCGCCAGAGCAATCCATCGACTGTCTCGAACGCCCTGCCATTGCGCAACTGACGGTACAGCGCAACCATCGCCTGTTCCCCATCGCCATGGACGCCAAAATCGGCCGCGGTGGCCTCGACGACGCGTCGGGCGAAGGTGCTGAATCCCACCCCGCCGATGACGACGGGGGCGTCGCTGAGCGAACGCAAGCGCTCCACGAGACTTGCCAGACCCGGGACGAACCACTGGGCGCTGGGCCAGAAGCAGTCGTCCACGTTGCGAAACGACAGTCCGATAAGAGCAGGAGCATGACTCGAAAAGTAGCCCGCCAAGGCTGCCTCCGGATCGCTGCACAGGCACAGATCCAGCACATCGACGTCGAGCCCCTGGTCCTGGGCGGCTTCGGCCACATATTCCAGGCCGATCGGCCCGATCGGGGGCATCATCCGGTTCGTGTTGATCAAGGTCAGCATGGACGGACAGGATACCGCCGGAGCGCCGCGCGGGCAATTGATCCGTCCGACCTTTTCTGCTATACTGGAGTCGTGGTCCACACGCCCCTTTGGCGTCGATCTGCAGGGGCAAGTGATTATTCGCCCCTGCAAACGGGGTCTGCCGATCCGGATTCTCATAGGGTGATTCATCGCATGACGCACAGGCTGGTTCTGACCGCAGCATTGCTCGCCCTGGGTTCGGCCACGTTTCTGCCCGCGCAGGACCTGGTGCGAATCAGCGAGTTCATGGCGGTCAACGACCGTGGTCTCGACGATGAGGACCGCAACGAGGAAGACTGGATCGAGATTCACAACGCCGAGGCCGGCGATGTGAGCCTTGAAGGCTGGTTTCTGACCGATGATCCGGAGAACCTGACTCGATGGTCATTTCCGGCGGTGACGCTGGGCGCCGACCAGTACCTGGTGGTCTTCGCATCCGGCAAGGACCGCCGTGACCCCACGGGCGAACTGCACACGAACTTCAGGCTCAGCGGAGACGGGGAGTACCTGGCCCTGGTTGGCCCCGACGGCGTCACTGTGACATCGGAATTCCTCCCCGCCTACCCCATCCAGGCACCCGACATCTCCTACGGACTGTCCGCCGTCACGTCCGAGAAAACGCTGCTGCCACAGCGATCGCCCGCCCGCGCCCTGGTACCGCTGGACAACACACTGGAGGGCGGACCGCTGTTCGACGACAGGCGCCTCTGGACGCTCGAGGACCTTGACGATTCCGCCTGGCAGCCCGGCATAACCGGGGTGGGCTACGGCTACGGGCCAATGATCGGGACGGACGTCTCGGCGATGAACGGCGTCAACGAGACGGTGTACGTCCGTATCCCTTTCTTCGTGGACAACCTCGGGGAAATCAGGGGCCTGACCCTCCGCGTGTGGTTCGACGATGGGATCATCGCCTACATCAACGGGCACGAGGTGGGCCGGCACAACGCGCCGGCGCCGGGGGCGGAGACCTGGTACTCAGGGGCGGCGGATAGCTGGCCGAGGAACCGCACACCCGATGCCGTCGACTTCGATATCCCGCAGTTCGAATTCCTCCACGAGGGCACGAACCTGTTGGCGATCCAGGGCCTGAATCACGGCCTGTCCAATCCGGACCTGCTGGTGATGCCGGAGCTGCTGGCCCGCGTCGTCGAGGTCGATGCGCCGCTGCGTTACTTCCCTACGCCCACGCCGGGCATGCCGAATGCCGTCGGCGTCGATGCGATCGGGCCGGTCATCACCAACGTCGAGCATCTTCCGACGACGCCATCGATCCGCCAACCCCTGCGCATCAGCGCACGCATCGCCCAGAGTCGCGATGCGATCGTTTCCACGACACTGCACTATCGCGTGATGTTCGGCCAGGAAATCTCGATCCCGCTTGTCGACGATGGGACCGGTCACGATGTCACCGCCGGCGACGGCATCTTCACCTCGCTGATTTCCGCCAGAGCACTGGGCGCAGGAGAGATGATCCGCTGGTACATCACGGCCACCGACGCCGCCGGACGCGTATCGCGCTGGCCGCGATTTGCCGACCCGCAGAACTCTCCGCAGTATTGCGGGACGGTGGCCGCAGACCACAGCCTCAGGACCGCCCTGCCGGTACTGCACTGGTTCATCGAGAACCCGCAGGCGGCCAACACGGACGCCGGCACGCGCAGTGCGCTCTTCTACGACGGGCAGTTCTACGACAACGTCCGGGTCTACCTCCATGGCCAGTCCAGCCGGGGCTTTCCCAAGAAGAGCTACAACATCGATCTGCATCCGGGCCACAACTTCAAATGGGCCGAGGGCCAGCCGCGAGCCGACGACATCAATCTCATGACGACCTACCCGGACAAGGCGCAGATGCGCAACATCCTGGCCTACGAGACCTATCGCGACGCCGACGGCGCCTATCACTGGGTCTTCCCGGTGCGCGTGCAGCAGAACGGCCAGTTCTGGGGCACCGCCCATTTGATGGAAAACGGCGACGAGGACTGGCTGGTTCGCATGGGACTGAACGCGCAGGGCGCCCTGTACAAGATGTACAACTCGTTCAGCGCCCCGGGCGACGTCACATATGGCGCCGAAAAGAAAACCCGCAAGGATGAGAATAACGACGACCTCCGGGCCCTCTACAACGGTCTGAGCGCTTCCAGAGAATTACGCCAGCGGTATGTGTACGATCACGTGGACGTCGCGCAGGTCGTCAACTTCCTGGCGGCCCGCGCCGTCACCGGAGACACCGACTGCTGCCACAAGAACTACTATCTCTACTGCGACACCGGGCGAACCGATCTCTGGCAGATGTGGCCGTGGGATGTGGATCTGAGCTTCGGACGCCGATGGATCAGCCACCTGACGTACTGGGACCAGAACCTGATCGCCAATACGCCCCTGTTCATCGGAAGCGGCAGTCGACTGCCTCAGGCGATCTTCGACATCCCGGAAACGCGTCAGATGTACCTTCGCCGCGTGCGTACGCTCATGGACGAGCTGCTCAAACCACCGGGCACGCCGCCCGAGGAACTGCACTACGAGCCGCGCATCGACGAACTGGCGGCGCTGCTGGCCCCCGACGCGGCGCTCGATGCCGCCAAGTGGGGCTCCGATTCCTGGGGCAACGGCTCGACGGCGCCGTGTTGCCCGCAATCCCTGCCGGAGGCGGTGGCCGAACTGAAGGACTCCTATCTGCCCGAACGTAGACGTCTATTGTACGAAGGACTGGTCTCCGGCGCGCGGGAACTGCCGGATGCGCAGCCCGCTGAGACCATCATCTCATTCGGAGTCGTCGACAACACCCCCGTCAGCGGGAATCCCGATGAAGGCTGGATTCAACTGCTCAACCCGAATCGCTACGCCGTCGACATCTCGGGCTGGACGCTAAGCGACGGCGCCGACACGGAGCCTGTCCTCTTCACGTTCCGCGGAGGCACTGTCATCCCGGCCGACGGCGCGCTTTATGTGGCCGTCAGCCGAATCGGCTTCGATAATCGCCGCCAGTGGCCTACCAAGGGTCGGTCGCTGTTCGTCTTGGGCGACTGCGCGCGCAGCCTCCCAGCCTCCGGCACGATCCTCGAACTGCTCGACCGCAGGGGGATGCCTGTCGACCGGATCGTCCTACCATAGCAGGCCACGAGCCGTACAGTCGAGCCGGGGTGACGCGAACCAAGTCTATGTCAGCTCCCAACCCGGTCGGCATTCGCGATCCAGGTACTTGTTCGCCTCCGGCACGTTCGTGACCTTCATGCTCGCCGCGTCCCAGAGCAGGCGCTTGCCTCCGAGCCTCAGTGAAACCGCCCCAAGATTGAAGGCTTCGGAGATCGGTCCGGCCAGCAGGAAATCGCCGTAGGAAGGCTTGCCCGTCTGGAACGCTTCGATCCAGGCGGCGGAGCGGCGGCGCCGGTCGCGTCCGCGTGCATCCGATGCCGCGGTGTTTCGCGACGCCTGGAAGGCGCGGGCCTTCCGCTGCGGGATGATCTGGGGGTCTTCACAGAGGAAACCGCCGAGGATCTTGCCCTTGTCGCCGACAAACATCATGCCCTCGGCGGGCAGCTCGCGGTTGTCTTCTTCGGCCTCGGGCGGCGTCGGCGGCTTGATCCCCCCGTCGTACCAGAACAGATCGAGCGCGGGCCGGGCCCCCTTGGCCGCGAACTTGAATCGGATCGTGCAGGCGAACGGGAAGGCGTAGTCATTGTGGATCTTCCTGCTGACACAATCCTCGATGGTGCAGACGTGGCTCGGCGTCGATTCGACCGCGACCGGAGCGTCCAGATCGAACTCCTGGAAGACCGGCCAGAGACTGTAGTGCCCCATGTCGGCCACCGGCCCGCCTCCGAACTCGTACCAGCCCCGGAAGACCGCATGCGTATAATGCGGATGATAGGGACGGGGCAGCGACGGTCCCAGCCAGAGGTCCCAGTCAAAACCCTTTGGGATCGGGGGCCGGTCGGTCGGAATCGTGGCATACTGCGGCCACACCGGCCGGTTCGACCAGTTGTGAATCTCCCGCAGCGTCCCGATGGCACCGTCGGCAATCCAGCCGGCGACCATGCGAACGTTCTGGCCCTCGCTGGCCGGCAGGAAGTGGGTGCCGACCTTCGTCTGCCGGGCGGTCTCGATGACCAGCCGGGCCTCCCGAACGCGATTGGCCAGCGGCTTGTGCAGCACGACGTGCTTGCCCTTCCTCATGGCCGCAATCGAGACGATCGCGTGAAGGTGGTCGGGTGTCATCACCTTGACCGCGTCGATGTCCTTTTCCTTCTCCAGCAGCTCGCGGTAGTCCGCATAGGAAGCGCAACCGTGGAATCCGCCGGAAGGGGTCTTGTCCGAGTAATACAGCTCAACGACTTCCTTCCCGACGTCGCGGCCGCCGGGCACCCGGCCGGCGCCCTTCCTCCAGTCAGGCCGCCCCAGGCCTGCCGCGATGGTGCTCCGGACGCTGTCGGTGCCCCACTCCACGTAGTCGCTGCTGTCCTTGTTCGGATCGCAGACCGCGACCACCTGTACCTGCGGGGCGGCCAGCAACTGCACCATTTCGGTGAGGCCCTGCGTGCCGCAGCCGATGTTGGCCACGGTCAGCTTCTCGCTCGGAGCGACGTAGCCGGCCCCTCCCAACACGTGACGCGGTACGATGGTGACGGCGCCCGCCGAGGCAGCCGCGTATCTCAGGAATTTGCGACGGTTCATGTCAGATGCCATTGCTTGTCTCCTTGACCGGGTGGATTGACGGATCGTCCAAGCACGGAACGCAAAACGGCCCTCGTAAGACCATGCCCTTATGTTAACCCGCGTACCCGGAATGCACAAGAAGCCGTCGCGGGTTATGGGAACTTGAGGTCCTGCGAATCCGTGCTATGATGGCACGGGCTCGGGCACATGATGCGGCTGACGGGCAAGTACAAGGACCCGCTTCTCTGTGACACAAGGAGTCTCTAATGCGAAAGACCACGATCATCGCGTTCCTGCTTGTTCTGCAGCGACTTGACTCGATTTCTGCTCCAGACGCAAGCGCTGCCGGCGAGGCGCCGGCCCCGATTCGGGCTACGGCACCGAATGTCGTCGTGTATCCTGCTCCGGCGGGCGAGACGTTGTCCACCGATTACGAAGTGCGGGTGGAGGGCCTGAAGGTGGACGCATACCGCGCCCGCGTGCTCGATCCTCCTTTCGCGGGCAAGGAGTGGGACTATGGCGGGCCGTACTCCTTCGCGAATCTCGACATGTCGGGCCCTGTTACGGTTCGCATCACATCCCCACGCTCTCTTCGGAACGTGGTGATCCGGCCGCAATCGTCCGGCGTCCGGCCTGTCATCGTAGACGATCACACGATCACGTTGCCGCTGGAGCGACCGTGCAAGCTCAGCATCGAACCGGACGGCAGGCGAGGCCCCCTGCTGCTGTTCGCCAACCCGCCGGAGACCGATGCCCCCGGAGCCGGCGACGAAGGCGTAATGTATTTCGGGCCGGGCGTACATAAGCCCGAGAGAATCGTCCTCGGCAGCGGCCAGACCCTCTATCTGGCCGGCGGGGCGGTCGTAAAGGCGGAAGTGCTGGTGCAGGGATCGAACATTCGGATCCGCGGTCGCGGTATCCTCGACGGCTCCGATTGGGAGTGGCGCAAGGGCCCGGTGGGCAATCTGATCGCGATTCGCAACAGCAGCAACGTCGAGATTCGCGACATCACGCTGCGCGGCTCCTCGCACTGGACCATCGTCCCCAAGAGCAGCCGGCACGTGACGATCCGAAACGTCAAGCTGTGCAACTCCCGCGTCCAGAACGACGACGGCATCAACCCGTGCAACTCCCAAGATGTGCTGATTACCGACTGCTTCATCCGGAGCGACGACGACTGCGTCGCGCTGAAGGGTCTCGATTTCGAGCGAACGAACAGCAACGTGGAGCGGATCACCGTGGAAAATTCGATCCTCTGGTGCGACCGCGCCCGCATCTTCCTGCTCGGGCACGAGAGCCGTGCCGCCTTCATGCGCGACATCACGCTGCGGAATCTCGACATCATCCACTTCACCATGACGCCGTTCCTGTTCGAGCCGGGCGAGGACATGCGGCTGGAGAACGTCACGGTGGAAAACATTCGGATGCACGGCGAAGGCCAGCGGGAGTTCATTCGTCTGCGCCCGGTGGTGAACCAGTACATGCGAAAGAAGGTCTCCGGATTCATCCGCAACATCCGGTTCCGCAACGTCACGATCGAAGGCCACAGCGGCGAGTATCTCGTGCAGGTCATGGGAGCAGACGCCGAGCACGATGTTCGCGACGTGACGTTCGAAAACGTCTCGATCAACGGGCAGAAGCTGACCCGCGCATCCGAACGGGTCCAGGTCGGCGAACACACTGATGACCTGCGCTTCGATTCTGACGCACCATAGCAGCGATTCAAGGAGAAAACGATATGCGCAGTTCCCTCGTCATCTGGCTCTATTCCGCGAGCCTGCTACTGGGCATCCTCTTTGACGTGCCGACATATGCCGCCGATGAGCCGGAGGCGTTTTCGCCGCCCTTCGGGCTGTTGCTGAGCCGGAGCGAGACTTCGGCCGCTCGCGGGCGACGCGGATTTGGCTTGGACGCCGGTGATCCCATTCGTGAGCGGCTGGTCCAAGGGACACTCTTGGAATTTGCGCCCGAGGAAGGCTCTTTCCCGGAAGGCCAGGAAGGATGGCAATGGAAGCGCGTCCAGTTCGACAAGAACGGTGCGGTCCAGGATCGCGGAACGTGTCTCTACGCGCCCGTTGCGTCGGATGTATCCAAAGTGCTGATCCTCAACGCCTCCGGCCAGAGCGAGACGTACGTGAACGGTGTGCCTCGCGGCGGGGACATCTACAATTACGGTTACGTGCATCTGCCGGTCCTTCTGCACGAGGGCGCAAATCACCTGCTCTTTCGGGGTGGACGTGGTTCATTCAAGGTCCGCCTCTATGAGCCTCCGGCAGCGGTCTTTCTCCAGGAGCAGGACACCACGCTGCCCGATCTCATCGCCGGACAAACGATCGACACCTGGGGCGCCGTTGTGGTCATCAATGCGACCTCCGATCCGGCCGAAGGATTCACGCTGTCCGTAGACGGCACCGAACTGAGCGATGAGGTGACGCCTGTTCCCACCGTGCCTCCCCTGACCGTGCGAAAGGTGGGATTCCGAATCCGGGCCACCGCCCCCATCAAAGGCCAGCGGATCGAAGGAACACTCCGGCTACTGACGCGGGATGGGATACCCTGTCACGAGATGCCGCTGAGTCTCGAGGTCGTCCAACCCGACCAGCGTCGCAGGATCACGTTCATCAGCGAGCTCGACGACACGGTGCAGTATTTCAGCCTGCTGCCTGCCACAGCCGGCCCGCCGGACAATCCGCTGCCCGCTGTCGTCTTGTCGTGCCACGGAGCCGGCGTGGAGGCTCACGGCCAGGCCGGAGCGTACTCGCCCAAGCGGTGGTTCCATATCGTCGCCCCGACTAACCGCCGGCCGTACGGGTTCGACTGGGAGGACTTCGGACGGATGGACGCCATGGAAGTGCTCGATGTCGCACAGAAGACGCTGGCACACGACCTATCCCGCATTTACCTCACCGGCCATTCCATGGGCGGCCACGGAGCCTGGCATCTTGGCGTCACCTACCCCGATCGTTTTGCCGCAGTCGGGCCCAGCGCCGGCTGGCTCAGCCGCTCCTCCTATGGCGGGCGTCGCAATCAAACCACCGACGAGTCTCCGATGGAGGTTCTGCTGAGCCGGGGCCAGAAGTCCGGCGACACCGTCGCTCTGGCCGCCAACTTGAAGCAGCAGGCGGTGTACATCCTGCACGGCGGAAACGACGACAACGTGCCCCCTGCCCAGGCCCGAACGATGGCCGAAGTGCTCGAAGGGCTCCACCACGACTGGGTCTATCACGAAGAACCCAACCAGGGGCACTGGTGGGGCAACGAATACAACGATGGCGGCTCGGCCTGCGTGGACTGGCCTTTCATGTTCGATCGGTTCGCACGCCATGCCCTGGCGCCCTCGTCGGCGATCCGCGAAGTCGATTTCACCACAGCCAATCCGGGCGTGTCGAGCCGCTGCCACTGGCTGGCGATCGAAGGACAGATCCGACACATGGACCTGAGCAAGGCCCACGTGGAGAACTGGCCCCACAAGTGCCTGTTCAAGGGCGTCACAGACAACGTCGCCATCCTGAGGCTGGATGTCGGCCACCTGCCCGCCCGCGAGCCCGTCACAGTGGAGCTCGACGGCCAGACGATTGCCGGAATTCCTTATCCCGACCGGGCCGACTCCATCTGGCTCGAACGGAAGGACAGCCGCTGGCAGAGCGTGGAGAGGCCCCCGCTACGAAACAAAGGTCCCCACCGCTACGGCAGCGTCAAAGAGGAGCTGCGCCATCGCTTCCTGCTTGTCTACGGGACATGCGGGACGGTAGAGGAGAACACGTGGTCCTTCGCCAAGGCACGGTACGACACCGAAACGTTTCTGTATCGCGGCAACGCCTCGCCGGAGATGGTGCCGGACACGGCGTTCGAGCCGTCCCGCTATCGCGACCGCACGGTGGTTTTCTACGGCAACGCACAGACGAACTCCGCCTGGTCCGCCCTTTTGAGCGACAGCCCGGTACAGGTCCATCGAGATCGAATCCAACTCGGAGACCGCACCTTCGAAGGGGACGACCTCAGCGCGGTCTTCGTCCGACCTCGGCCGGACAGCGACATCGCGTCAGTCGTGGTCATCGGCGGCGCCGGGCCGGTCGGCATGCGGTCCACGTATTCGCTGTCGCTCTTCACGCCGTTCGTTCGCTATCCGGACTGTGTGATCAGACGAGTCGACCGGAACCGTGCCCAAGATTCACGTCCTATCGCGGCCGGCTACTTCGGACTGGACTGGTCGATCGAAAACGGAGAGTTCCTCTTCTCCGACCAGAAAGGAACGGCGCAGCGATAGACCGCTCCCGGCTTCACTCCCCGCCAGAGGAAGGCAAAATGTCTGCACACACTCGGCGATTTGCACCAAACGTCTCGCGAGCAAAGGGCCAATGCCTCCCGCAGAGCTGGAGGCTTGGAACGTGAACACTCACAGCAGATTGTTTGAGGGCCGCCTGCGGCCGAGGTCAATCGAACATCTGCATCTGATCCAAGCAGCGATCCTCGACTTTCCGTCAGCGGACGTACTCGCGGATCGCTTTCCCGCTCCGCGCCCACCATCCGCAGGGCAGGTCAAGGACTGCTGGCAGTGCCTCCGGACTCGTGGCGGCGATCCCGGGCATCGTGCCGGAAGAACCATCACCGCATGGTCGCCGATTCGCACGAAATCCCGCTGCGTCTGTCAGAAATCCGAGCGAGACATGAGAGAGTTCCCCCGTTTCCGGGCTCCGGCAGCGGCAACATCGGCGATGGCGGCGAGCGAGTAGACCCCGTTGACGGCAGCCACGTGGTCGAATATACTGCCGGACATGTTGCCGGGTGAGTCAGGATGCTCTTGCACCAGGCGATGTGCGCCTCTCCGCCCGGCTGACACCGATCCTCTACCAGACACGAAAGTGTGGTCCTATGCATTACAAGAGTGAACCAGATGCGCGCGACGCCATGCGGCAGACGCCAGCGGACCAGCGAGCCGATGCAAGCAGGCGAGGCATGTTACACTGGGCGGGAATGCTGATCCTCGGCGGATTTGCGGCGCGAACGGCCCAAAGCGAGCAGAAGAACGAAGCCACGTTTGCCGGTCTCACCGAGAAGGACCACGTCGATATCGACAAGCCCTGTGCCGATATCATCCAAATGGCATATCAACTGGGACATGACTACGAGTCACGGCATGGAGGCTGCTGCCGGTGCACGGTGGCGGCGTTGCAGAAGGCCATCGGGTTTGTTCCCGGCGACAAAGGACTTTTCCGGGCAGCGAGCTGCCTCGATGGCGGTGCGACGCCAAACGGGATACAGAATTGCGGGGCCTTCACGGGCGCGGGGATGTTTATCGGCTGGACGTGCGGTCTTGAGACGTTCGGAAACACGGGCTTGTCTCACCGGCTGATGCGCGAAGTCTTTCAGCGCTTCCAACAAGAATATGGGAGCGTCTTGTGCAAAGACGTTCGCGAACGCGCCGGCCGAGACTGTCCGGAGGTCGTCGGCAGAACGGCCAGGTGGACGGCCGAAGTGTTGCTGCGTCAATTCGCCAATGCCGGCCCAGAGCAGCACCTCTGAAGGGCGGAGCGAAAATGTTGTGCCGCTTCTGGCGAGGAGGATGACACGGGCATGATTTGCCGCAAACGCTTTACTGAAAAGGGTTTGCGGCAATGGGCGGTATTGGACTTGAACCAACGACCTCCTGCGTGTCGAGGTGGATTTCCGGCATACAATGCCCTGAATAGCCCCTTTGGACGCGGTTTTCGAGGGTCTAAATGAGGGTTGCTCTGTGTGTCGTCCACAAGTACATAGGGCAAGTCGTTAGGAAGTTGCCCGAAAGTCTTTGGGTTTGGACGCGGAACAGGACACGGAAAAGTGAGTGACATCCCGGCCCAAGAATGATAGGTTCCGGGTGAATGTTTGACAACTGAGTGACACCGGGCGGGGTAGCTCCCCACAACTGGCCCAGGCGGTGAAGTGTGCTCATCTTCCCGCACTTCACTGCCTGGACCGGCCCATGAGAAAGGAAGATGGCAATGACAAGACTGTCTGAGATCCGCGACAACCTCCAGAACACCCCCCCACGACTTCTCGGCGTAATAAAGACCCTGTTGGGGTGGTGCGACCCGGTGCTGCGACAAGCCCACAATGAGCGAGTGCTCTTGTGGAAGATAGCCGAGGAGGGATTGTACCCTTACCGAGGCCGGCGGCCGGTGCACATTCTTGCGGACGGGATTTCGGCCCAGGGAGCGTATAGGGAATACGGGTACGTCGTGGACGACTACCTCGTTGGTTTGCTGGCGGGCGACGTCTACGAGAACATCCTCCGGCTGATTGAGCGAGAGGGCGCGCCGGTCTTGGGGGCGCGTGGCGAGGATGAGCCTGTCCGGGATTTCTTGCTGCGTATGCAAGCCTGGTGCCTGTCCTTACAGCAAGGGCAGGTGAGTCTTGACCGGCCCCCACTGACCGAACTGGAACAGGAGATACTGTTCGTCTTTGACGAACGGGAGATTCTGACGACGATCCCACAAGCGGTGAAGGTATTGCGCGAGCGGGGCACCGGCCGCGATGAGACGACCGTAAAGAAGGCTGTCCGGCACCTGCTTGAACTGGGCTTATTGGAGCGGCCTCAAACACGCGACGGGAGGCCGACACGCAAGGGTAGCAGGATCAGCGCGAAGGGCAAACGCTACCTGGCGACATCGTGACACCCACATTAAGGGTACCCCCTTAATTCCCCCTTAATTCACCCCTACCCTGTTCAGTGCCGTGGTATTTTCCACGGCATGAACACGACCAAATCACAACTTGTTGGGCCTTATCAGCTTGGACGGCAGCTTCGATTGCCGGCTGACTGGTTGGTGGCTGAGGCACGAGCCGGGCGGCTGCCCCACGTCAACGCAAGGGGCCGGTACTTGTTCAACCCAGAGGCAGTCACCCAGGTTTTGGCTGTCCGTGCGACCCGCGAGGGACTGGGCGGCGCGGTCCCCTGCCCGCCGATCCCGCGAGAGGGGGCGAACCCATGATGCACGCGAGCCCCCTCTTGACCGAGGATGAGGTGATTCAGTGGCTCCGGCTGGATCAGGCCGGCGTCGGGCACCCTGCGGCCAGCCTGAAGCGTTTACGCGACCGTGGCGCGATTCGTACGATCCGCCTGGGCAGGCGGGTGTTTTATCCGGTGCAGGAGCTTCAACGGTTCGTTGACCACGAGATCGAGAGGGCCGGAAGATGACCACCTGCCAACACATCAGAACGTCCAGCGCCACAACCACGGCCCACGGCGGCACTTCTGCCGGCAGCGGCGGCCCGCGTCCAGTGCCCGCGTCCAAAGGGGGCCGAGAATGAGCGAGCAGTGGTACGTCCGCATTCCGGCAGCCCTTCTCAGCCGAACAGACCGCACGGCAACGCAGAAGGTCGTGTTGGCCTACCTGCGATTCCGGCAGGGCAACAACGGCGGCAGCCGGCGGGCCGAAGCCACGATGGCGCGAGACCTTGGTTTGACCGTCCGCACGATCCGTCGCATTGCCCGCGAACTCGTGGCGCTGGGTGACATCAGTGTGTCCACAGGCGGGGGCCGGAGACGTACCAATACCTACGCCGTAAACCCGGACAAGTTGTCCTCTTTTACAACTGTAAACCCGGACAAGTTGTCCTCTTTTACAACTGTAAACCCGGACAAGTTGTCCAAAAAACCCGGACAAGTTGTCCGCCAAAAAGGAACAAGGAAAAGAAAAGAAGATATAGGGCGCACACCTTCGGCCCCCAAGGCCCGGGAACCGAAGCCCTTCGCACCCCCCACGGCAAAAGAGGTCAACGCCTACGCGGCCGAGCTTGGCTACCACAACTTCAGTGAACCCAACAAAGGTGCTGAGTTTGTGGCCTACTACGAGGAGCGAGGCTGGAAGGACTCGAACGGCCGGCAGGTGAAGAACTGGAAGGGCAAGCTACGGTCGGTCTGGCTCAGCAAGATGAAGAAACCCGAGCGCGGTGACTTTTACTGGCTGCCGACAGAAGAAGCCGTTGACGAAATATACGCACAGTGCGGGGAGTCGCTGCAATGACCACGGATCAAGAGCAACTGCGGCAAGATCGGGCGGCATTGGCCCGCGAACTCGAACAAGCCGGGGCCGAGATACGCGGCAGCGCGGTTCGCTGTCCGTGGCACGACGACCGACACGCCAGCGGATCGGTCTGGCAGGACGTGGAAGGCGTCTGGCGGTACAAGTGCCACGTGTGCGGCGCTGGCGGCGACGTGTTCGACCTGCGGGCGAAGAACTCAGGTCGGGCTGTTGGCGACGTTCTCAAGGGCGACAGGCAGGCGACGGAGCGAGTCTTCGCCACCCGTGGCGACCTGCGTCTTGCGGTCGCACGCGGCGGGCAGATCGAATCCGAACACGATTACGACGGACTACTTGTCTTCCGGCTGCGAACGGCGAACGACAAGGCGTTTCGCCAAGCTCACCCGGTGCGTGGCGGCTGGATCATGCGGGCCGGGCC
>Ga0208040_1000554_pt1 | contig 43235 bp, 31 predicted proteins | sample AD_UKC083_MetaG_FD_184431 | JGI IMG/M metagenome (GOLD analysis project Ga0208040, IMG submission 184431) | Active sludge microbial communities of municipal wastewater-treating anaerobic digesters from USA - AD_UKC083_MetaG (SPAdes) (version 2) | ecosystem: Engineered > Bioreactor > Anaerobic >...
TACTTGGATTAAAACCATAATACCTTGCAACATGTCTAATACTTTTATGTTCATTAATAACCATATTAACTGCTTTAGCTCTTAATCTTGGTAAATTAGGATTAATAGTATATGCCATACACTTTAAAGATTAATAATTATTATATTGTATATATATTTAATTATTACACTTAAAGCGTTGCCAAGCTATTGGGCTATTACGTATTTGTTTACTTTAATTTAAAAAATTAGTATAATATTAATGTAAATAAATTTTTATTATGCCTTCAAAACAAGCAAGGAATTCTTTCAATAATTCAAAAATTCAAAAGTTTTTTAATAAGCTTTTAAATTATTTTTCTAGGCAAGAAATAATAATAAGAGCCCTGTTTATAGTTGGGGTTTTTTCTATTGTATTCGGAATTTTGGGTATGTATATAAATATTAAAAATTCTCTTATAACACCCGAAGTAGAAATAGAAGATAAGGCGAGCGTGATAGAGGGTTTAAATAGAATTAAAGATACGGATGGAGACGGACTCCCAGATTATGACGAGTTAAATTTATATAATACTAGTCCATACCTAGAGGATACTGATTTAGATGGTGTTTCTGATTATGATGAGGTTATCCTAGGTTTGGATGGAAAATGTATAGGCGCAAATTGTGAAATGACAGTTGAAATACCAAAAAGCGAATCAGAATTCATGGCTTTTTTAAAAGGTTTGGATTTTGAAAATTTAGATTTTAATGAATTTAAAAATATATTACTCGCTACTGGATATGAAAAAGAATCAGTTGATTTATTAACAGAGCAGGAATTTAACCAAATGAAACAAATGTTAGCGCCAGCATCATCTTTAAATTCAGAGTCATCACAAGAACAGAAATTAACAGATGGTGAATTAAAACAGATTGAGAATCTCAAAAATTTGTCAATACAAGAAATAAAAGATCTTATGATACAGGGTGGAGCTACCAATGAACAGCTTAGTCAGTTTTCAGATGATGAGTTAAAGCAACTTTATTTACAAACACTTGATGAAATGTCAAGTTCACAATAATAATAAAATGATAAACAAAAAATCAAAAATTATTTTGTCATTACTAACAATAGTATTGATTTTTAATATTGCTTTTGTGATTCCAAACAAAGTAGGGGCTCAGGGAATATTTCACGATCCATTGGGATGGATAAGAGCTACCGCTGAGTTTGTGTGGAAAAAAACAACAAATATATACGATTCTATCAAAAAATCAATGACGGCGACAGCATATAAAAAAGCGCTTGGAACTTTTTTAAATAATTTGGCTTATGACGCGGCTGTTGATTTAGCTGAAGGCGCTGCTGGTAGAAAGTCAAAGTTTTACACTAGTGGATGGGAAAGTTATTTAAAAAATGCAGGAGATGCTGCCGCTGGAGAGTTTTTAGTAGATCTTGGCAATATGGTATCAAGCACTGGGGCTATACCGGGACTTGATATTTGTGCGCCAAAAAATCCATCCCCAATATGGCTTGATGATATCACAGATATACAAATGAATATGTTTGCTATAAAATCAGGAGAAAAAAAACAAGTAAAATGTACGCTTAGCGATATGGCTGATAAGTGGGGTGAGGTTGGTAAGAAGTATGCAGAAGATCCTATGCTTTTATTTTCTTTAAATAACAAATCCCTTTCTCAGTTGGGGTTTGGGGCTGATTCTAGTTACTTGGCTCAAGAAGCAAAGTCAAGAGTTTTAAGAAGTATTTTAAATCCTCAAGAAAGTGATGTAAAAAAACAGATATCTATAAGCGAAACTCTTGAAAAAAAAGTACAGGAGCAAAAAGAATTAGCTGAAAAAAAGAGACAAGAAGATGCAGCTGCTGCCGGGGGAAATAAAACACCAGAAGATTCGATAACTGAAGGGCCCGAAGGGCCACCAGCAGAAACAAAAGCCCAACAAGATAAAATTTCAAACAAACAAAGCGTGGCTTTGGAATATACCGAAGATCCCGTTGCTGATTCTTTGGGTGTTTTTATAGATACATTATCAAATAGATTATTCGGTACATTAATGAAGTCCATATATAAAAAGTTAATGAACTTTAATATTGAGGGGTATGATTGGTCGAAAACAAAACAGCAATTAATTTCCGGAGAAAAACCAGCGACTGTTGGTGACTATATTGATCAACTCTATTCTACAGTAAAAAGAATTTCGTTTAATACAAATATATCAGACATTGATCTTATAGGGGAAATGCAGATGACAATGAAAAATCCTCAATCTGGAATGCCTGGAAATTTAAATGATTCTGTTATTGATTCTGATTTTGCAGAAGTTTTAAGACGAGCGCAAACCGGAAATCCAATGACGCTTAATCAAGCGATGAAAGAGGGTTTAATAAGTGAGGGTAAAATTTTTGGATTTACTAATATAGCTAATAATGAATTATTGCAACAACCGGATTTAGATCAGGGTATTTCTTATGATAATATGAAAAAATTAAGAAAGAATAGAGTAATTCCGGTTGGTTGGGAAATGGCTGCGCTTAAAATTGTACAATCTGTTCAAGAAGGAAACCCAATTTGTCCAGCTACTGGATGTACTTTAAAAGATGTAGTAAATCAATACAATCAATACGGTACATATAAATACAATGGTCAAGTAATAAAGGACAATGTTTGTGGCTGGAGATCTTATCCATCTATTAATATTTCAAAAGAGAATTGTACTACAAATATTTTAAGTAGCGAATATGGTCTAGAAGATATAGAGGTTAAATGGGTAGGAAATGATGATGGTAATGGTAAAAAAATAGGAATATGTTATAAGTATACATTTGATGAAGACGGATTTTTATCAAATGTAGAAGAACAATTAAATATAATAGATAAGGACACATGTTTGAATATGCCTATTGATGGAGGAACATATTATGAGTGGCTACCTGGCGGATGTTTAATAAAAGAAAAAGGAGAAGCGCCACTTTGTGGATTAGTAAATCCAGAATGGGTATTAAAAGTGCCTATACAGAAGTGTTATGCAAAGGGTTATTATTCAGCGCTTGAAATGAATGAAAGCTCAAATAGATATGAAGAATGCGCTGATCCAAGACAGTGCATAAAAGAAGATGAAAATGGAAAATGTATAGGTGGTTATGGATATTGTTTAAGAGAAAAAAATATTTGGAGATTTAAAGGAGATGCTTGTGATAAAAATTATAGTGGATGTACATTGGTAATGGATGATGAAAAAAAGGAACAATCATATTTAGTAGATACATTAAGAGATTGCCCTCAAGAACAAGTTGGCTGTAGAAAATATTTAACAGAAAAACAGTTTGATGAATCTTATCAGTGGAATATTGATGGCGATTATATTTATTTAAATAGCTATGTGAAATCATGCGAGAAATCAAACGAAGGATGTACTAATTTTATAGATATAAAAAGAGGAGTTAATTTAATTCCAAATGGAAGTTTTGAAATAGATGAAGGAAGAGAAGATGGCAAGCCAGACGGTTGGAATGTTGGCGGATCTGAATTGTCAACAAATTATTCTGTTTCCGGAAGATATTCGTTAAAAGTAACAGGCCAAACAGCATCTATAAATGTAAAAATTCCTGGAAAGGGTAGTTATATTCTTAGCTATTATGTTCGTGGCGCGAATAATGCAAAGGTTGTTCCATCTATAGATAATAGAGTATTAAATGAGGATGGTTCTATTGGTGGTGGTGTAGAGGATAGTTCACATAGTGGTAGTATTATAGATGATTCACATAATATAATCCATCAAACAACCAATGAAGGGACTTCTTTTGGTAATAGTGCTGTGGATGGTTCACGTAATATAGGTAATAGAACGATTAACGAGGGCACTTCTTTTGGTAGTAGTGTTGTGGGTGATTCAATAGGCGACAAGATAATAAAAGACGATGATTTTATTGATGGTGATGGTGGTATTATAGATAATCCAAACACTGTTATTGGAGATTGGACCAGAAAACATTTTTATTATTCCGTGGATAATAATTCAAAATCAAATGTTGTTATCGCTCTCCGAGGGGTAGGAGAAATTTATTTAGATAATGTTCAGTTTGAATATATAAGTTCATTTGTTCCTGGACCTTTGACATCAATAATAAAAAATCCAATAGCAGAACAACAAAAAACACCAAGTCAATATAGCGAATATGGAAATACTTCAAATGTTTTCTTTAAGAAAGCTCCCGATTACTATAATTGTAAAAGCAATAATCCTGCTAGTGAGTGTGTGAATTATTCAAAATATTGTTCAAAAGAGGATGCTGGTTGTGAATCGTATAATCCAGTTAACCGCGATCCATCTATTAGCGCTGTTATTTCAGAGCAAGATGTGTGTCCAAGAGAGTGTAATAATTTTCAAACATATTCTCAGTTACCAAATTATTTTGATAAATTAGAAAATCCTTCTGCCACAAATATTGATAGAAATTTTATAACTAGTGCCGCTAAAGATTGTTCTGAACCATCATGTGAGGAATTTACAAATATTGCAGAATTAGAAAAAGGAGGCGAGGGAAAAGAGTATTATAAATCACTTAGACAGTGTGTTAGACCAGATGAAGTTGATAATATAACAGTATATTATACTTGGGAGGGTTCAGATACTTTTGGATTCCAACTCAAGACATGGAAATTATTAAAAACAGAATCTTCTAGTACTAATGCCCCATGTACAAAGATTGGAATTGGTGAAAGTGTGTGTTCTGATGGGGGTGGATCTGAATGTAGTGCAGAAAATTTAGATTGTAGAGAGTATTATGATATGAATGCAAATCTATACAAAAGATTATCGTCTAAGACGATTCCTATTAGCGATGAATGTATTAATTTAAGAAGAACAAATTCTAATGTTATTTATAAGGCAATTCCATCAATGAGTCAGACCTGTTCAAAATCAAATGTTGGATGTTTAGAATATAAAGGAAATAATGGAAATAATGTAAAAAATATTTTACAAGCAAAATTTGATGCAGGAACTATTAATCCATGGACATATTCTACGAATGTAGCGTCTGCTTATCCATCCACAGAGTCACTACAGTATGGGGGAATGTCAATGGCGCTTTATACAACAGATAGTTCATCAAACAGTATTTCTATTTTCTATGATTTATCTAAAGATGGTGAAATGGTAAAAGCGGGCAAGGAATATGTTTTAAGTTTTTGGGTAAAGAAATTAGAAGGCGATTTAAATGATGGCGCTGGTATAGAGATTGGTGACGGAGAAACAGAACATGAAACTTTAAATTCTAATAAATTTATAAATAAAGCTCGCGCAGCTGAGCGAGGCATACAACCTATAGCAACTGACGGGACCATTGAGGACTCTATAACATCTCGTGATTTGATTAGAGATGAAGCATCTCGTGATTCTTTGACATTTACAACTCCTGTTATAAATAATAAAGAATGGGAGTTTAAACAACTTTCTATAGTAACTGCTTCTCATGATGCAAACAAGCTAATAATTAATATACGCTTTACCAACTCAAATCATGCAAAAGATGGAATTTTTATAGATAATATTACTCTAAAAGAGTTTAGTAATAATTTTTATAAAATAAAAGATTCATGGAATACCCCACGGATTTGTGTTGATAGTGACAATAATGGATTGATAGATAACAAATATTTAGGTTGTAAAGAGTACAAGAAACGAGATAATTCCTCGGTGTATTTATATCAATTTAACCAAGTATGTAATCCTGAAAATATTGGTTGTCGAGCAGTTATTGATACAAAAAATTCCTCTATGCCATTTAAACAAACATTTAACGCTTATTGTAACAATACAAATGATGGGGAATGCGCGCAAAATAAACATTATTATTTAAATGATAAAGATCCGATTACTAGCAATGTAACGGATGATACTACAACTGTACCAGAAGACACAATAGAATATATTATAGTGGATAATAAGTTTAAATGTTCAAATGATCAAAAGGGTTGTCAAAATTTAGCTACTTTAGATAATAATGGAAATCCAAGCGATGTATTTAGGATAAACAATCCAGATAATTACACTTCTGATGACTTTTTTGGCGGACAGAATCAAATATTGTGTTTGTCTAAGTATCAAAATTGTGTAGCTTTCAAAAAATCAGACGGAGGATATTTATTCAAGATTCATCCAAGAGAAAAAGTTTGTGAGTACAAAGAAGCTGAATTAGCGTCAAATTTACCAGCTGGATATTATAAGGTTGGGACATCCGAGCCTTGCGATGGGTTATTGTATAATAAAAATTATGATAATTTCGTATCTAATATAGAAAGCAATTTAGGAAGTTCACTATTTTTAGATTTTAATAATTCTTATAGCGCTACATGTCCCAAGAATCAAAACTCATGCACAGCATTTATAGACCCAGAAGATAATTTAGATCAAGAACTGGAAATGCCATTAAGTTTAAACAACGCAGCGCAGTGGAAATTATTTAACTGGAATTTAATGAATGGAACAGTAAGCTATTCCAGTGATGGTTCTTTTAATGCATTAAAATCAAGCGATGTTATAGAATTTAATTCTTCTCCTGGCGGACTTGCTGTATTTACAGGTGGTAAGAATACTCCACATAACTTTTTCGTTGAGCAAAATCAAGTTTATAAATTAAATGCTTTTGTAAGATTCGACCCATCAGATTCTGAGTCGACAGAAAATCAAAATAGATTCATTTCAACATTTTTAATATGTAAGAAAGAAAAGGCAGATAATTCATCATATTATTATACAATTGGAGCGGATAAAATACCTTATGCGATGCCGAACTTGAACTCCAATTATTTTGTAAAAGAAAATAATGGAGACAGTGGTAACTGGAAACATATTTACGGATTATATACCATGGAACCAGATACGAACTTTTGTAATGTTGCATTTTATTTCGGTGGTGGTGGGGGAGAAATATCAATGACTGGAGTAAAATTTCAAAAAGTCCAAGGATATTATACATATCTCGATAATAATAATATAGACAGAACCTCGTGTAATGAGCCAAGTAAAGAAAAGGGATGTATTTTATTCCATCAATTAACTGATTCAACATTGAGATGGAATGCAAATAAGAGTTATGCGAGGTTTAATTTAAGCGTTGGAGATTCTTCATCTGCAAATGATTCCAATATAATGTTGCGAGTTGTCAGAGATAGGACCTGTGGAGAGTGGGCAACTTGCGCTTCTTCTATTAAAACAGTTGATGAAAAAACCGGACAAGATAAAAATTCATGTATATCGCTTGTAGCATGTAATTCTTTGTCATCAGACAATTCAAAGTGTGATAATTATTTATTAAGGAGTCCAGATATTAAACCTCTTACATTGGATAGTTATCAAAAAGAATTAGGGACTAGATTATCTTGGTCTAATATGGAATATAGCGGTTATTCTATACCAGGTCTTTTTCCAATAGATGCTTTATCTGCTGTTAAAACAGAAACAGAAACATATGAATTAGGTAAAACAGTTGCGAAAAGAAACGCATCTGGACAAAGTATGATTTATAAATTTGGATTAGGTATGAATCCTTTAGCTTCTCATTATGGAGATAAGAGTAATGATAAGATCAGGGAAGATTATTTATCATCTCAACATAAATCATGCAGATTATATCCAGAAAAAGATTCTCCATTCGTGTGGACGCCTGCAATAATCTCTAAAGAAAATGTTAAGGTTACTTCTACTGGTAATTATTATTATGCAAATATGGATTCTTCTAAAAATCAAAATTTTCAAAATGCAAATATTTGTCAGCCAAAATTTGAGGAAGGGCAGGTTTCAAGCGCATTAAATCACGAATGTGATTGTAGTTATACAAAAGTAAACTATGGTTCCTCAAAGAGTCTATATTTTCCTTTGAGTTATGGTTCTATACCAGAAAGCATCCAAGATGAATATAGTGGTGAAGGAACCACAATAAAAAAGAAATCACAAACAGATTTTATAGGTTGGCGTGGATTTTGCCTAGAGAAAGATAATTCATTTTTAGCAACCCCTCTATATAGAGATGGAGACAATAGATATACAACAAGATGTTTATCTTGGTATCCAGTTGATGTCATAAGCGGAGAAATGGATTTATATTCTGTTTCATTAGATGCTAAAGTACCTATACCCACTGATTCTAAAGTATGTTTAGTTGCAGATGATTATGTAACAGAAGAAGATAGATTGTATTGTGCTTATTGGAGTTCGAATCACAATGAATCTTCTGCTGGTCTTTATGGAACTGTTGATCCTGGCAATGGCGCTGGAGCTAATACGGATATAAATGATGGATTTGCAAGGTGCAATGTTTTAGCTTATGTACCAGCTGGTACAAAGTTACCACAAAACAGGACATCAGATTTTTATGACTACTTTACAAATCCAGATTATTATTGGCCCTGGAGTGGATCTAGTGATAAGTTTCAAAAAAAGACAATTCGTCCTGAGCCTATAAAAGAATATGAAATTATATATGGAAGTGATTGGCCAGAATGGTATGAACAAAATGTATATTATGATGGTTTTGATTGTAATGTTTATGCTCCTCAAGGAAATAATACTCAATGGAGAGAAAAAGAGCGAAAATTTACAACCCATGAGTTTGGTGATTATGAATTAACAGGTTTATCTGATAAATCCTTTCTGGAAGATTTCAAGTCTTTATTACCAAAACATATAATAAATCAGCCGATAAGATTTTATTATTACGATGAGGGTGTTATGCCAAATGGTTCGACATATGTTGGTGATGGAGCAAATCTTGGGGTGTATGAATGGGATGATACGGATGCAACTGGATATAGAGCTAATGTCCCTTTTTGGAAGAAAAAGAATCAATATTTTATTCCGCTTAGCCAAATAGCTCGGGGTTATAATTCGAATTTCGGTAATTGTGGTAGTCACCACACTGTTGGCCTTGCTTATCAGGGGGGTTGCTTGTGGGCTGGAAGAACTTTTGGTTTTGGTGAGGATTTACGAGATAAGTATGATCAAGATTCCCCAATTGAATATGATGGAAGCGTGCCACCAAATGGACATGAAGTTTTTACGGATTGTAATGATAGTGGTTTTTCTTCTGAGTCAATTTGGAATCCACTTAGATATAATTATTATGTTCATTATGATTGGTCTTTTGATAATGTTTATCCAGAATGTGAACATTGTCCAGACCTTTATAGGTTAGGTATGACATCAGTTACCCCTGATAATTTTGAGGGCATAAAAGCTTGTAGAGTTATTGGAGTAATTGATGGGGAGGGGGATTCTGATGCTGTATTTCATTCAGATAATTATTATATAAATACATTACCAACTACGGATGTTAAAAATGTTAATCCATGGAATAGTTCAATATGTTCTATTCAGGGTAATAATACTTGTTCTTCTATAATAGTTGGAACCACTAATTATGATTATGATGAATTTGTGCTAAGAGTTTCAGATATTGCACAAGACAATCCAGCATTTAATGGTACAATATCAAAATTTGGTTTCAGTAGTGGAGATAATCTTAGAGAACCGATAATGCATAGTTCTACAAATTTTCAAAGTTTTTATTTTCCATATTCTATTCATGGTTTTGATAATCCAATTCGGCATTCTTTACAACAAGCTAGTAATAATTTAAGAAATGCAATAGTAAAAATTCCAGAAATACAGTATTACGAATATGGAGAACAAGCTTGGATACAAGGACAGTGGAAGCCATATAATTATAATTGGGATTTTACAGGTAATATACATTCCAATGGCCCAATTATTAAACAAGTGACTCAACAGGGAGAGGGTGAAACCGGTATAACAATTAATAATAGTAATTCTAATATATATGCAGTGAAAAACCTAACAGCTGATATAAGTTTTTATGCTTATGCTCAGTGGGGAAGGTCTCCTATAAAAGAAGTAAGGCTTGATTGGTATGGAGATGGTTCTGATATATTATTATTTCCTGGTCCATTTAAAAATAAAAAAGCAAAATGTATAAGAAAATGTGCAAATACATATAGTGAGGCAAATTGGAGCGATGGTGATGATTGTAAGTCCGACTCTGACTGTACTGATGGCAAGAAATGTTTTTCATATGGTTGGGGAAATGATCCAAAGTCCTGCAGTGAAGACAAATTTAATTATTCATTTATATATGTTTGTACTCCTGATAGTAATAGTTGGTTTTCAAGTTGCGAAGAAGTTGACGGCGGACCATGTTGTAAATTCAGTCCAAAGGTTACTGTTACTGATTCTTGGGGAGGAGAAAGCACTGTTGATATGGGTCAGAATAAATATATAATTATAAAACCAAATTAATAATAGATTCAATATTTTGTATTTTTTAGAAACATGAAGAATATATTTAATAAAATATCGTTAAAATTTAAAGCCAAATTAGGAAAAATTAAAAATTCTTGGAATCTTTTAAGTAAGAAAAGAAAACTTTTTTATGGCATTTCGTTGATTGTGCTTTGTTTTATTTTATTTACTCCATTGTTTGCTGGAGCGAGTCTGGGAGATGTCATACTTAAAATCCTAAGCGGTTTATTATATGGAATTGTTTATGCACTTGGTTTTATTGCTTCAAAACTTATGGTGGCTTTAGTATTTTTTGCTACCTGGAAGAAATATACTACTGGCATAACAGCCGTGCTTGAAGGTTGGAAGATTGCTAGAGATATTTGTAATATGCTTTTCATATTTATATTGCTTATAATTTCTTTTACAACAATTATAGGAGTAGAAGCATATTCATATAAGAAATGGCTTGTAAAAGTAATAATATTTTCAATACTTATAAATTTTTCAAAAATGATAACCGGACTCTTGATTGATGTTTCTCAGATTGTAATGCTTACTTTTGTATCTGGTTTTAAAGATGCAACAGTAAATAATTTTGCTAAGGGTCTTCATTTGGATAAGTTAATGAGTAAAAATGTGGGCGCGGGGACTGCTAATGAATCGGGCTCATTTGATGTTTTTGTGGTAATGTTGTTGGCTTGTATAATGTTAGTTGTTTTAAATGTTGTTCTTGTGATAATGATAGTGATGCTTGTTGGTAGAATTTTAACCTTATGGGTTTTGGCAATACTTTCTCCGTTTGCTTTTATGCTTCAAGCGTCTCCATTTGGGGGAAAGTATGCAAGTGAATGGTGGCAATCATTATCAAAAAATTTAATAAGTGGGCCAATATTAGCCATGTTTATATATTTATGCATGTATACTATTCAAGCAAGTTTTGATGAAAATATCTCTGGTAACAGTGAAAAGATAAGGATCTCTGATATGGGTGGCGGTCAATTAAAAGAAAAGGACAATGAATCCGGAATATCAGCAGATACTACACTAGAAGGATCCGGTGGAGAACCATTTGCTATACAAGATACTTCCATGATATTAGATTTTATTATTGTAATTGCTATGATGATCGCCGCTATAAGAATAGCAGGATCTCTTGGAGTGATGGGGTCTAGCTTTGCAGGTCAAGCTATGGGTAAATTACAGAATGCCGGTAAAAGGGCGCTTAAAATGGGTGCGGTTGGAGTGGGAGCTGTTACTGGTGCTAACCTTGTAGCAAGAAGAATTAAGGCATATAGAGATATAAAACAAGACAGAAAAAAATCAAAAGATTATGCAGCAGCAGCTAAATTTATGCAGACAACTGGCGCAATTAAAGAAAGAGTGGGTGAATGGGGGACAAAGAAACGAAAACAAGCATTTGATTGGGCTGATAAAAAAACCGGTGGTAGATTATCGAAAGCTAAAAATTGGTATGAAGATAAAAAACAAAAATTCAATGATTGGGCATACGGAAAAAAGAATCGTATAGAAGCAGAGGAAAATAAGAAAAATGTTCAAGCCATGAATACTGCAAAAGGAGAGGGAATTGATAGTTTCGAAAGTTTAGAAAAAGCTATAGATAGATTAACAGCAGCGCTTAAAGAAGATGATCATGGACAGGGTGAATTGTTAGCAAAATATGGAAAAAATAATTTTAAGGAGCTTTATGACGCTATGATTAGTTGGGAAGTAAAAGACTCTGAGGATAGAAATGCTATAAATAATATCTCTAAAACAACTAAAGAAGGATTGGTAGCTAGATATGGAAAAAATAATTTTGGAGAAGTTTATGATGCCATGGAAAGGGGTGAAATAATCCCTGAAGATGAAGCCACTATCAAAAATATTGGGTCAACTTACGAGGAACAATTATTATTGAAGTATGGGTATGAGAATAATATAAATTCCTTTGATAAATTGAGCGAAGATGATATATATGATGAGGACGATAGGAAGCTCTTTAGAATCGTGCAGAGAGAAAAAGAAGTTAAGGATAAAGAAAAAGCAAGTGAAAGAGAAAAGCAAACTGAAAAACTTAATGATCTAAATAGGGTTAAGAATATGATACAAGAGGAAGAAAAGAAGGGAAGTAGGGCTGAATTTGATAGAAGAATACTTTCTGATCCGGAAGCTTTTGACAAAAAGATCAATGAATATCAAAAGAACGCAGAGGACGCAAGTAGGAGATATCAAAATCAAAAAGATTTAATGGATGCTGTAGGTTCTGGTATCAAAAAGGGTTTTATGGCATTATCTTTAATTGGTGGTGGTGGATTTATACCTAATCTTTTGTTGAGTTCTTTGGCTAGCGCTCCTGGTGCAGCAATGCTAATCAGGAGAGGGGAAAAAGCCTTAGAAGAGAGTGGAAAAGCAGATCAAAAAGATGCTGGATCATATATATATAATAAATCTAGTGATTTTTCTAAGAAATGTGCGACAAAAGATAATGGAGAATTAAGAGAAATAATGAATCAATCAAATTCATTTAAAGCATTGGGAGCAATTATGCAACTTTTGGAAAGGCAGGCTTTCGAAGCAAAGGATGTACCAGAAATAAGAGCTCAATTAGTTGCTCGTGGAGCAGATGAAGCTACGACGAATTTTGTAGAAGATCAGATAAGGAAACAATTTCCAGGTCAAGCCAAATTTACTGAGAAGGGTGAGAGGTTGACAGATGGGGAATTAGATAGAAAATTAGAAGAAAGAATGCGTTCTATGGGTGCTAGAAGATTTATGGATTCAATTCCAGATTCTGGTATATCAAGAAATGTTATAAAGGCGCTTATGTCTGCATCACAAAATTCTAAAGAAGCGAAATCAACAGTAGATGGTTTAAGTCCAGCACAGCAGAAAGAGGTTGCAAGGGTTTTACACGGTATGATTTTGGCGGGAGAATTTAGAGATTCAGCGAATTTGAATAAAGCCGTGGCAGCTTTTTCTAGCGCTATTGAATCTGAGACTGATCCAGAAAAGAGATTCAGCGACTCTCAAGAGGTGTTTAATTATGCAAAATCTAGGTTGGATAGTGGAGATTCACATTTTAGGAATGTTAAATTAGGAAATGTTGTTAATAATATTAATTTATCAACTACTGAAAATTTAAAGTATATTAAGGATGGAAATATGGATGCAGTAGATTTTATGTCTGGTTTTAGGGATGCAGTGGCCTCTGAAGATCAAACAAAAATAGATATGTATAATAAGGTTTTAGACGAATTGTCTACAATGACTGAAGCAGAAATGAAGGGTAAAGTACAGTTACAGGACCTATTTGATAGATTACATCGTGAGGCAACAACAGGATCAAGAAGTGTTTTGCGTGATGCTTCGGCAAGTCTCATTAAATTTAGAGATAAAAGATTTAAAGCAGAAGAAGACACAGAGGAAAAAACAAAATCAAATCCAAAACCAAGACCACAAAGACCAAGAAATGTGCCTATTGATAAGGGATATGACTACGAGAATAGTGAATTCTATAAAAATTTAAGGATAGAAGATTGATTATGGGAAATATAGGTTATTAATCAATATGTAAAAATTATAAAATAATGTCAATATCAAAACAAAATTATAAGATTAAAGAAGATTGTTTAGAAATACAATTATTATCGCAAAAATTTAGTATTTCTGAAGATAACCATGATTATCTTTCTAAGATTTTAGATTTATATTTTAATTGTTGTTCTTCATATTTTAATACCATAAAAGATTTGAAAAAATATTTATCAATTGATGAGGATACCGCAGAAAACATAGTAATTTATTTTAGTGCCTTTTTTGGTGATAATTTAAATGAGCAAATCCAGATAGAAATAGATAGTTTGTGTTCCAAAAAGAATATTAATTATGATGAAATTGTTTATAATGTTGTTAGTGATTTTGCAGATTATCAATTTAATAATTTTATAGATTCAGCACTGACACCAAACGTAATAGATACAACATTAAAACTTTTAAAGTTTCATTTATTGTCGATTTTAGAAGATTCACATAGTACAGAATTATATATTCAAGATTCTGCATTAGCAATTCAAATTCTTTTTGATGAAAATTTAAAATATGAAGCACTTCAATCACTCTCCTTCAATGAATCAATTATTTCAGACAAGAAGATATCTGATTGGATAAAAGAATTTGAGAATATGATAAAGGAAGATTATCAATCAAGCTTGATATCAAAAAATGATTTTATAAATAATCAGAATTTAAGCGTTGAGGATAAGAATTTATTATCAAAAGTTTTAGATATATATTTGAGAATAAAATTTTCTCCAAAGAGTTTTGATAATATTACAGATACGGATTATTTTATAATCCCACATATAAAAGTATTGTCAGGACAGATTGAGGTTACAAATGAGGCAATTGTAAATTTGTTGGATCAAAATTTATATGATTTATTAAATTTTAAAGAACCAGGACTAGATCATCGGATATTAAATGCATATTTATCAGAAAATATAGATGATGAAAAATTTAGAAAATCAATAGAGAATGCATTGTATAACAATAATGAACAAATTACAGATAAAAATATAAAAATAGAATCAGGAGAAGTAGGTGGAACTGCTTCTAATTGGTTAAAAGATTATATAGAGAGGAATACTATTGAAAGATATGATGATATAGCATTTTCTTCTTATATATTGGATTCAGAAAATACAAAAACATTAACAGAAGAAGAAAGAACAATAGTTAAGAGATTGTTACAATTTTATTTAAATATAAAGTTTTATTCACAGGTATTTGTGGGGATTGATAGAGAAAATTGGAATTTATTTCCAGTGGAGTTTTATGTGGACACTAAGAAGAAGAAAGTTTTTGTTCCAGAATCTATAAAAGAAAAAATAGAACAAAAGCCAGAGAAAAAAGTTTCTCAGCTAGAAATATTACTTGATTCTTATAAAAATTTTGAACTTGAATTTAGAGATTTAGAAGCACAATTAACAAAAGAATTGAAGTTGAAAAAAACTACAGATTTAGATGAAGAGTTTTTAAATTTTGTTAACCATAAACAGAGCAAAGAAGCAATGGTTGTTTTGTCATATGTGTGTAAAAATAATTTATTAAGTATATTTTTTAAAGACAATAAAATTTTACAACAGGAATTTAGAAAGTTTTTAGAATTAAGATTTTCAGATGATATAGTAAATAATATATTTGTTGTTTTTGGAACAGTTGCAACAGTGAGTTTGTTTTTACAATTTTTGCTTATTGAAAAACTTAAATTAATACCAAAAGATGTGGGACTTTTTGGAATGTATTTAGCTAGTGCGTTTAAAAAATCAGGTCAAGCCAAATATTTTCCAATTGTATATGGGGATGTAAATTCAGGAATGTTTGTTTTTAGAGAAATAAAAGATGTTGCGGGAAAATTACAGATAGAATAATTTTTTATTATAGAAAGTTTACGATATTAAAATATTTTAAAAATAAAAAATGATTTATCAATAAATCATTTTTTATTACAAAATACTTTTATGATGGAAGTTTATTTTACTCTTTCTACATAGTCATTGGTTTCCGTGTTTACTCTTATTATATCGCCTTCATTTACAAATAAGGGACATTTTATTTGAGCACCTGTTTCTATTGTAACAAGTTTTGTAGCGCTTCCTGCTGTATCACCTTTTATACCAGGAGGAGCTGATATTACTTTGAATTCCATTTTTGTAGGAAGTCCTATGTTTATAGATTTTCCATTAAATTTTAATATATCAACTACTGTTCCGTCTTTTAAAAATTGAACTTGTTCGCCTATATCTTCTTTTGAAAAAGAGAATTGTTCAAAAGTTTCCTGATCCATAAAGTTGTAATTTTCTCCATCAGCATAAAGAAAACTAGCTTTTGTTCTTTCTAAATCAGCTTCTTCTGCGCGATCTGAGCCAGTGAATGTTTTTTCCAAAACAGATCCATTGATAAGATTTTTAAGTTTTGTACGAAGCACAGCACCGCTTCTTGCTTGCTTTGAGTGTTGTGTTGAAACTACTTTATATGGTTGATCGTTCAAAGTAATAATTTTTCCTAATTTTATTTCACTAAAATCTAACATATATTTTTATCCTTTAATAAATTCAATCACGCTTAGGTGCGTGATTGAAAAAATAATGTAAAAATTATTTTGTATAAGGAAGAAGTGCCATAAATCTGGCTCTTTTGATAGCTGTTTCTAGTTTTCTTTGATGACTTGAACAAACTCCGCTTCTTTTCCTTGGAACTATTTTTGCATATGAACTTGTAAACCTTTGAATTGTTTGAGTGTCTTTAAAATCAATAAAGTTTATGTTGTTGTGACAAAAATAGCAGTACTTTTTCTTGTTGATTGTTGTTTTTTGCATAGTTTTAAAATGGTATATCTTCAATGTTTATTTCTTCTTCATCCGTTTCTGATGGTTTTGTGTCTAATTCACCATCTTTTTGTGATGTACTATCAGAAGATTTAGAATCAAGCATTATCATATTATCGGCTATTATTTCAGTTCTGTATTTTTTGTTTCCGTTTTGATCTTCCCAACTTCTTGTTTGTAGTCTTCCTTCCATATATACTCTACTGCCCTTTTTTAAATACTGAGCTATTATTTCTGCTAACTTTCTCCACGCAACTACATTATGAAACTCTGCTTTTTCTTGTTTTTGTCCGTTTGCATCTGTCCATGAAAAATTTGTTGCAACAGTTAGGGTTACAACCGTCTGTCCATTTGGAGTTGTGCGAGATTCTGGATCAGCAGTTAATCTACCTATTATTGTAGCTTTGTTTAAATCCATAAAATTTGAATATTTAATGATTAATTATGAATTTTGAATGATTTATTTAATTAATAAATTTTGAAATTTATTTATAATTTTTAGTTCAAAATTCTATAATTAAAATTCATCTTTATTTAATAATTCATCTAATTTTTTATCAAGATCGTCTTTTTTCTCTGCTTCTTCCTCTGTTTTTTCATTTACTCCCTCTTCAATTGTTTCTTTAATTTCTTCTTTAATTTCCTCTTTAGCTTCCTCAATTTTTTCTTCATCTGTTTTAGTTTCTTCTTCCTTTTTTTCTTCTATTTTTTCTTCTTTTACTTTTTCGGCTAGTCTTTTTTCAGTTTTTTCCTTGTGTGTTTTTTGTTCTCTTTTTGTGTTTTCAGATTTAAGCTCTGTTTGATCTTTAACATTTTCTGGCTTTATTTGAGCTATGTTTCTAGGTTTTTTTACAATAAAATACCTTAAAAGGTTTTTATTTAATTTTAAATCCTTTTCCAGCAATTTGATAATGTTTGCCTCTCCATCAAATTCAATTACAAAGTATGTACCTCTTTGACTTTTTTTGATTTCATAGCTAAGTTTTTTTCTACCTAAACATTGACAGTAATTTACTTCAGCCCCATTTGCTTTTATAGAATCCTGAATTTCATCAGTTATTCTATTGTTTTCTGTTTCAGGGATATTCCCATCAACAATAAATGTTAGTTCATAGTGTGATTTATTCATTGTTTTTATTATTTCTAAAATTTAAGCATATTAAGAATTTATCATTAAAAAACATAAAAGTCAACCCCCAGTAGTTAATTATATGCATATTTTTATATTTTTCAATTATGTTCATTATTTGTTATAATAATACAGTAATTAAATATTTATGGAGTTTATCTCTAAAAATAATATGGAAAATAATACAGAAGAAATAAAACAAAGATCTGTTGAGTGGTATTTTCAGCAATTAAATGTTCCAGAAGATAAAAAAGAAAAGGTCTTAATGGGAATCACTGATAAGGTTTATAAACTAAATAAAAGAATTGTTGAGCTTGAAAAAGAAACAGATCTAGACAAGAGAAAAGAAATTTTAAAAATTATCGAAGAAAGAGATTTGCTAATACGGGAAACAGTTACAAAAATTTTAGAAGGTAAGGGGGGTAAAATTACATATGACTACTAAACCTGTTGTTTTAATAATTTTAGATGGTTGGGGAGTATATCGCCCATCTATTGGTAATGCTATAACTTTAGCAAATCTTTCTTATTGGGACGAACTTATAAACACATATCCTAGTTTTTTATTGCAGGCTTCTGGAGAGGCTGTTGGTTTACCATATGGAGAAATGGGAAATTCAGAAGTGGGGCACCTTACTATGGGTTCTGGACAGATAGTTCTCCAGAGTTTAAATAGGATAAACAGAAAAATATTGGATGGTGGGTTTTTTGAAAATGAGTCAATTTTAAAAGCAATAGAACATGTTAAAAAAAATAAAAGTTCTCTACATTTGATGGGCTTGCTCGGAACCGGAGGAGTACACTCATATGGAGCACATCTAGAATCTCTTATTAAGATAGCGCGAGATAATGAAGTCGAGAATGTTTATTTACATTTATTTTTAGATGGAAGAGATACTCCAAAAAATAAAAGTGTAGATTTTTTAAATGAACTTATTAAAACATTGGATATTTATGGTTGTGGTAAAATAGCGACATTGTCTGGAAGATTTTATGCAATGGATAGAAATAATAACTGGGAGAGAATAAAAGAATCTTATGATGCAATTTTTCATGGAGTTTCAAAAGAATCATTTGATGATCCTGTTTTAGCGGTTCGGGCTTCTTATGCAAAAAATATATATGATGAAGAATTCAAACCAGTTGTTATAACAGAAAATAATAAACCAGTTGCTGTCGTAGAAGACAATGATGCAATTATATTTTTTAATTTTAGAGCAGACAGAGCAAGGCAGATGACAAAAGCTATTGTTTTAGATGATTTTAATGAATTTGAAAGAGGTGACAGAGTGAGTAATATTTTAATGGTAACTTTTACAGAATATGAAGTCGGATTGCCAGTTGAAATAGCATTTAAAAGACAAGATATCAGTGGGACATTATCAGAAATTGTAAGTTCAAATGGTTTAAAACAACTACATATAGCTGAAACAGAAAAATATGCTCACGTAACTTTTTTCTTTAATGGTTTAAAAGAGGAAAAGTTAATAAATGAGGAGAGGATTTTAATTCAATCTCCATCTGTTGATTCGTATGATGAGAAACCAGAAATGTCATCTTTAGAAATTTGTGAAAAAATAAAGGAAAATTTACAAGAAGATAATTTTGATTTTTATGTTGTTAATTTTGCTAATCCAGATATGGTTGGACACACTGGTAATTTAAAGGCCTCTATAATGGCAGTTGAAAGTGTTTCTAAGTGTTTATCAGAAATTGTGCCTATAATTTTAGAAAAGGACGGAACAGCGCTTATAACAGCTGATCACGGAAATGTAGAAGAGGTTGTTGATTTAAAAAGTGGGGAGATAAATAAAGAACATAGTAATTTTCCGGTTCCTTTTTTAATTGTTGATAATAAGTTTAAGGGCAAAAATAGTGGATTTTCTCCTGAGGATTTATATAAAATGAAGATTTCCGGTGTTTTGTCAGACATAGCTCCAACAGTTTTATCATTTTTAAATTTAAAGCAAAGTCCCCAGATGAATGGAATTAATTTAGCTAAATTAATAAAATAAAATATGTTTAAGAAGAAATATTTATTTATCTTACCATTTGATCACAGAAGTTTTTTTATTAAAAATTTTAAATTTGGTAAAGATATTAACAGAAACGAGAAATCAGCAATAGTTGATTTTAAAGAAATTATTTATCAAGGTTTTTTGTGTGCATATAAAAATTCAAAATACAAACAATTTATGGGAATTTTAATTGATGAAGAATATGGATCGTCAATTATAAAAGATGCAAAAAAGAAAAATATAATTTTATCTGTTTCAGCGGAAAAAAGTGGTCAAGATTTTTTTGACTTTGAATATGGAAAAAATTTTAGAACTCATATAAAAAACAACAAAGCAAATTTCGTAAAAATTTTAGTAAGATATGATTACAGAAAAGACAACAAAAATCAATTAAAGAAAATAAAAACTCTTTATGATTTTTGCAAAAAGAATAAATTTGATTTACTTTTAGAGTTACTTACTCCAAATTTTTCTAATAAATTTTATTTTACACAAAAGGCAGTAGAGGAAATTTTATCTTATAAAATTTTCCCATGTATTTGGAAAATAGAAGGTTATGAGAAAAAATCTGATTGGGATAAGGTTATAAAATCAATAAAAATTTATCAGAAAAATCCAAAAATTATAATGTTGGGTCGCGGGGAATCTTTACTCTTAATTAAAAAATGGATAAAATCTGCGAAGGGGTTTAAAGAAATAATTGGATTTGCGGTGGGAAGAACTATTTTTTTAGAAGCAATATCGGATTTTTATAAGAATAAAATTACAAGAGATGAGGCGATAAAGAAAATAGCTAGTAGATATCTAAATATAATTAATTTGTGGGTTAAATTATGAGCGTATTTCTTTGGATAATAATTTCTACACTGAGCTTATCTTTTATTTCTATAATTGGCATAGTTACGCTTTTTTTTAATGAAAAAATTTTAAGAAAAAGTATTCTTTGTTTAGTAGCTCTTTCAGCTGGCGCGCTTTTAGGCGGTGCGTTTTTTCATCTCATCCCAGAATCAATTGAGGTTTTTGGATTAGAAAATAATGTTTTTCTTTATGTGGTAATAGGTTTTTCGTGCTTTTTTTTATTGGAGCAATTCATACATTGGCATCACTGTCATAAACTTCCATCAGAGCATAAAGAACCTTTTACATATTTAGTTATAATTGCTGATATTATTCATAATTTTATAGATGGGGTTATAATAGGATCTTCTTTTGTGTTTGATATAAAGTTAGGCATCATAACCTGGATTGTTGTTATGCTCCATGAAATACCACAAGAATTAGGAGATTTTGGAATATTAATACACGGAGGATGGAAAAAAACAAAAGCGCTTATGTTTAATTTTATATCATCACTTTCAGTTGTGTTCGGTGGAGTTATTTCTTATTTTTTTATAAAAGAAAAAGATATTTCATTTTTACTTCCATTTGCAGCAGGGAGTTTTATTTACATATCATCCTCTGATTTAATTCCGGAAATAAAAAAACATCCAAAATTAAAAGATGGAATCTTACATTTTATTTTTTTCTTAATAGGTATGTCATTTATTGTTCTTCTAAAATAGATTTATAATATATTAAGAACAATAATTGATTTTAAATTTATAAAGCAAGGTATTTATTTTAATTATAGTTTTTGTTATTATATTATAACAAGATGAAATTTATATATTAAATAATAATTAATTTCCACATCAGGCATTGCTTGAGGGAACAAGAAAATATATGCCAAGAGCTAAAGCTAAAAAAACACAAGATATAGCGCCGGTTATTATTAAACACACTGGACCAAAACCAGTTGCTATAATTTTCGCACTTATTATAACAGCTGCATTGGTTGGTGGAATTGTATTTGTTGGTCAACAAAGAATATTAAATAAAAACAAGGAAGAATTAGAAGAATCAAAAAACAGGATTTCAGTACTTCAAAGCCAATTAAACCAATTACAGGATGTTGTAAATGCAGATATTCAAGAACAACAAACTGGTGTAAAATATTACAATGAACAATATGGATTTAGTTTATTAATACCCGAATATTGGAATAACTATGAGACCAAAGAGCGTCAATTATTACTTGATGCGGGAAAATTTGATTCAGTAGATTTTTATTATGATAAAGACGAACCAGTTTTTAATATAGCGATGATTGATAAAAACAAATGGGAAGATTCACAAAAATTAGATTATTATAAACCAGTTAAATTAAATGAGAATGAAAAATATGTTTTTGCGTTTAGTTTTCACAAAGACGCAGAACAATCACTTATAGAATCGCTCAGAACTGACATGGAGAGAATTGTTTCGACTTTTCAATTTGAATCTATTCCCCAGGCTCAAATCAACATAGGAACTTGTAACGGTAATTTTAGTATAAAAGATGGAGAAACAAAAATTAATATCACTACTTTTAATAATAAAAATGTTAATTCCTCGGTAAGGGGCTGTTTTCACAAAAATCCAGATGTTTTAAAAACAACAGGAAAATATGTTTATTTTGCGTTTAAACCAGAGGAGGTTGGTGGTTATATGTTATATGGTCAATATGCAAGTTTTTATAGAGTTAATTTAGAAAATTCCAAAATAGAAAATATGTTCTCTAATTTAGAGGAATCTTTTCTTATAACGGATATAGATATTTCTTCTGATGCTAGTTTAGCGGTTTATAGAATTGTTTCTGAAGAAAATAATGAATTTATTGTAAAAAATTTGGCAACAATGAAGGATTCTAAATATCAGTTACCTGTTTCTGGGTCTGATATGCAATTTGGTGATTTTAAATTTTCCCCAGACTCATCAAAATTAGCTATAGCAATAGGGTATGGATCAGACAGAGAAAGAGGAAGAGGGGCTATATATATTTTAGATTTATCAAGTAAAAAATTCTCTTCATATCAAGTATTTGATTCAGGTGTTCCACGCATTGGTTCATGGAAAGATGACAAAAATCTTAATTTGCAATATTTAAAATAAATGAAAATTATTAGAGTTGAGGCAGATTGGTGTCCCGAGTGTGTTGTTTTTATGAAGTCAATTTGGGACGAAATCCAAAAACAATTTCCAGAAGTGACAATGGAAATTTTTGACTACGATAAAGACGAAGAAATAAAATCTCAATATAATATAACAAAAGTACCAACTTTTATATTTTTAAGCGATTCAGGAGAAGAAATTGTAAGAAAAAAAGGAATCATAACAAAAAAAGAAATAATTGAAATAATAAATCAATCTTAAATATGAAATTTTTAAAAACATTTTTATTCATTTTTTTATTATCAATAATTTTTCCAATCTTTTCGCATGCACAAACAAATACAGAGAAATTAATTGTAGATATTTTTTATTCACCAACATGTTCACATTGCACTGCTGAAAGAAAATTTTTTGATGAGATGCAATTAAAATTTGAAGAACTTATTGTAAATGAATACGATATAACAAAACAAGAAAATATAGAAAAACTAAAAGAATATTATAAAAATTATAATGTTTCAGAAAGCGAGTACGCTTTATTTCCAATAACATTTATAAATAATGAGTATTTTTTGGGATTTGATAGCAGTATAAAAGTAAATTTAGAATCAAAAATTGAAAATTATGTATCAATATGTAAAAAACAAACCGTAAAAGATAATTGCGACGAAAATATACAGGGAATTTCAAAAAAAGAACAAATTAAAATTCCATTTTTGGGAGCAATTAATATTTCAGGCATTCATCCGTTTTTATTAAGTTCTATTTTTGGATTTTTAGATGGATTTAATGCTTGTGCTCTTATGGCGCTTGCATTTTTACTCGCGGTTTTAATTGGAACAAGAGATAGAAAGAGAATACTTATAATAGGGGGAACTTTTATAATTGTTTCTGGGTTGGTGTATTTTATGTTTATTGCCGCGTGGCTTAATTTATTCATGTTTCTCTCTTATATTAAATTTGCATCCGTTGTAGTAGCGCTTATTGTGATATTTTTTGGTTTTACATTATTACGAGAGTATATTGTAAAAATAGTATGTAAAATTTGTGATACCCCAGAAAATAAAAAAGAAAGTTTAATTACAAAATTTCAAAGAAAAATATTTTCAAAAATGTCAGCTGTTGGAAAAAGTTCAGTACCTCTTTTTGTGGCAATTCCTATCGTTGCAATGCTTGCCGCTGGAGTGAATACTATTGAACTTTTTTGTTCACTTGGGTTTCCAATGGCATATACAAAAATATTAACAACTTATAATTTAAGTCCACTGATGTATTACTCGTATATTTTAGTTTATATATTTTTTTATGTTTTAGATCAGCTTGTAATTTTATTAATTGCATTATTCAGTTTAAAAATTACAATGATTTCAGAAAAGGGTTTAAGAATAATGAAATTAATAAGTGGAATATTTTTATTAATATTGGGAATTATAATTTTAATTAATCCAGAGATTATTTCTTCAATGAGTTAATTACAAAATTAAAGGTAATTTACTTCAAATATTAGAAATTTATTATTTCTTTATAAGAAAAATTATTTTAATTGCAATGTAAATACAGTTAAAAAATATTTTTTATTTTATAATTATTTTAGTTCCAATATCAGCCCACATATAAAGTGGTTCCATATCAGTATATGAAACATTTACACAGCCATGACTCATTTTGTGACCAAAATTATTGTGCCAATATGCGCCATGAATATAAAATCTATATTTTTGAGTTGTAAAATGCAAATTCCATTTTGTATTTGGGTAATAAAAATTATATCCACGCCCGCCGTATTGTTTGCTTAAAACTTTATCTAGAACTTTGAAATTTCCTAGTGGCGTGTCCATTCCTTTTATTCCGCTTGATATGTAAAATGAATCAAGTAATTTATCTCCAAAATAATATTCAAGAAATTGTTTTTTGATATCAATTTTTATAAGTTTTTCGTATTTTTTGTCATCATTTGAAGATGGGTCGTAGTTATTTTTAAATTCATCTCCATCTGTATATCCATCTCCGTCAGAGTCCTTATTTTTTAAATCAATTCCATAAGCAAGTTCAAAAAAATCATTTAAACCATCTCCATCTGTGTCAACTTCTACTAATTTTTTATTTTTATAAATAGGTGATAAATTCTTCTTTATTTCTTCTCCGTCTGATATTTTATCTCCATCAGTGTCTTTATTATTATAGTCAGTATAATAAAAATATTCTTCTTCATAATCAGATAATCCATCTTGATCAAGGTCGCGGTTTTTTATAATAGGAATACTAAATTTAGAAAATGGTCTTAGGGAATTTTCTTTTTTTTCTATGAATGGGCCATTTTTGTATATTGATAAATCCATTTCAACAAAATAATCAAAATCAAAACCATTATCTAAAAAAGCTTGAGCATTCAAAAATGGCCTTTTTAGACCATTCTCTATGTAATAGTATTCGTTTGTGTTTATATTTTTTACAATTGTCCCTGTGGCTAGATTTTCTATTGGTTTTGTATATTTTCCAGATTTGTATCTTACCATTCCGCCAAGTTCATATGTATCAATAATTTTTTGATCTACGAATTGAACATAATCAAATTTATCAAACCAACTTAAATAAGTTTCTGAATCTAAAAAATTATATTTTTTATTATCACGCCCTATATAAAAAACAGCTTTATCATTTGAATATAGCAACATACCTCTGTAATCACTGGCAGAACAAGTTTTTATAGAAAATAAAATCAGTATTGTTATAAATCCGATATAAGTATGTATTTGTGTTCTTTTAACCATTTTATTTTTGTTTTATAATTAGGTATTATTTGCTGTACGATTTTCCAAAAATTTTTTCCGTGATTTTTTTCTTTTGTGTGCGCTAACTCATGTATTATTATGTATTTTAATATATCATCCGGTAGTAGAGCAACTTTTTTTGTAAAACTAAGGTTATTTGTATTGCTACATGAAGCCCATCTTGTTTTAGCTTCTGTTATCTTAATTATATTATATTTAAAGCCAAAAGTGGAGGATAATTGAGATACTTTATTTGATATTGTTTTGTAAGCAACGGATTTTGATATGTTTGTTTTATTTTTTGATAAAAATTGTTGTGCTTTAAGTATACAATTTTTCCTGTGATGTAGCTGTTTGTATATCCAATTTGATTTTTCATTAACAAATTTTTGTATATCATCAATGCTTAAATTTTTGGGAGATCTTGCTATAATTTCTCCATATTTGTTTATTTCTATGCAAAGAGTTTTTCTTTTGGAATATATTATTTTGTTAATTTTTATCATATTTGCTATATTTGACTAAGTAGTTGAGATGTGATAGTATTATACCATAAATAAATATGACATTTATATACATAGCACAAATAGTAGTAGCATTACTACTCATTATATCTATTTTACTTCAATCTCGCGGAGGTGGTCTTTCTTCTGTTTTTGGTGGTTCAAGCACTATTTTTCAGGTAAAAAGAGGTGCGGAGAAGTTTATATTTAATTTAACAATAGTTTCTAGTGTTTTGTTTGTTGTGTTGTGTCTCGCTCCATTATTTATTTAAATCTTTAAAACTTTATATAAAAAATGTGAAGAAATTAATTTTTTGGATTAGTCAAAATATTATTAAAAGACTAAAGATTTTTTTTAACAAGTTGAAAACATTTATTTTTGACATTTTTAAGATTAAACAAGATTCAGATCATCAGTTGATTTCTGATTTATCAGATAAAAAAATTCCAAGTTTTCGTCAAATATTACATGTTGGGCGTTTTATGAAAAAAAAAGAGAAACGAGTTTTTTTTACTTTTTTTGTTATTGGAATATTGTCTTTATTATTTCTTTTTTATAGAACTTTTGTAGCTCACACAAGCAATGTGCCAGTTAAAGGAGGAGAATACACAGAAGGTTTAATAGGAAGCATAGAGTATTTAAATCCCGTTTTAAATCAAAATAATGATGTTGATCGAGATATTTCTAAACTTATCTTTTCTGGACTTTTTAAAATAAATATAAACGGAGAATTAGAAAATGATTTAGTCAGGGATTATTCTATTTCAGACGATAAAACAGTTTATACTTTTAATTTAAAGGATGATATCTATTTTCACGATGGCGTTTCTATGAATACTGATGATGTTGAATTTACTTTTTACGCAATTCAGAATCCAAATTTCAATAGCCCGCTTTACAAAACATTTAATGGAGTTGTGTTTGAAAAAATCTCAGACAAATCTTTTAATTTGATTTTAGAGGAACCATTGCCAATATTTTTAAAAACTTTGACATTCGGAATTCTCCCTGCTCATTTGTGGCAAGATATTGCGCCTGAAAATGTAACACTTTCAGAATTAAATAAAAAACCAATTGGAACAGGTCCATATGCGTTTTACTCTATTAAAAAAGATTCAGATGGACATATAAGACAATATACACTTTCTAGGTTTGAAAATTTTTATGGAGAAAAGCCATATATAGATAAAATATCTTTTAAATTTTATTTTGATTCAGAACATGCAGTTGAGGATCTTAAATCTTCAAAAATTTTAAGTATGAATTATATTTCAAATGAAACTGCTCAAAAAATTAAAGGATTAAGACATTTTGATTTACGGCAAGTAAAAATGCCAAGATATTCAGCATTGTTTTTTAATCCTAAAAAAGCGGATTTTTTGAAAGAGAAAAAGATTAGACAGGCTCTTTCTCTATTGATAAACAAAGATGAAATGTCAAAACATGTGGGTCTTGAAAATTATATTGCTTATGGTCCCTTGGATGCTATAATAACTCCGTCTAAAGATGAATATGATGTGGAAAGGGCAAAAACATTATTAGATGAATCTGGGTGGAAAAATGATGAAGGAATTTTAAAAAAAGCAGGCGATCAGATGACAATTAAAATTACAACATTAGATAATGCGGACTATCAAAAAATAGCATATTTTATAAAAGATGAATGGGCTAAGGTTGGAATTTCTGTTGAAATAGAAACAATAGACAGACAAAAAATTATGAAAGATATAATTCAACCGAGAAATTATCAAATTTTATTATATAGTCAGGTTTTGTCATATGATATGGATCCGTATGTATTTTGGCACTCTTCACAAATTGGATCCTCGGGTTTTAATTTAAGTATTTTCTCAGATAATGATGTTGATACAATTTTAGAAGAGGCAAGAAAAATAGAGTCAGATGATGAAAAAAAGTTAAAGTATGAAAATTTTCAAAAAATCATCAAAGACAATGTTTATGCTATATTTTTATTTAATACGCCATATAACTATCCATTAAATAAAAAAGTTAAGGGATTTAGTTCTGAGTTAATTTATTCTCCATCTGATAGATTTTGGAATATAGAAGATTGGTATATTAAATATAAATTAGTATTTTCATCAAAAAAATAATATAAAAAAATGCAATAATTATTTTTGTAAAATTGTTTTTACAAATAATTATTTATTTTATAATAAATTTTAAATAAGATTATTAATAAAAATTTAAACAAATATATCCCAAAATAGGGAGGAATTTCTAAATTCCTTCGCGAATGGGATTTTATTCAAGATTAAAAAATATGAATACTAAAAAAATATCTCCTAAGGGTAAATCTACCCATAGTAGAAATAGAAAAAAACAATCAATACGTTATCACGTAAGTCCAAAGAAAACAGTTAGGGCTAATCAATCCAGCAATGCTTCTTTGAAAAATACAAAAACCTTTGATCATGGAAAATTAAAGATCATTGTAATGGGAGGAAATGAAGAGGTCGGAAGAAATATGACTCTTTTAGAGTATGAAAATGATATTATTATAGTTGATATGGGCGTTTCATTTCCAGAAGAAGATATGCCAGGAATCGATCTTGTTATTCCAAATATAGAATACCTAAAGGGTAAAGAAAAAAATATAAGAGGAATTGTAATTACTCACGGACATTTGGATCACATTGGCGCTATTCCATATTTAGTGCCTAGCCTTGGAAATCCAACAATTTATGGAACTCCACTTACTTTAGGAATTATTAAAAAAAGAGAAGAAGAATTCAAAGATATTGCGCCATTGAATTTAAAGTCAGTAAAAACAAGCGATGTTTTACATCTTGGTGTTTTTAGAGTTGCTTTTTTTGCAGTTAGTCACAATATTCCAGCATCAGTTGGGCTTATAATAGATACACCGCTTGGAAAAGTTGTTCATAGTGGAGATTTTAAGCTCGATTTTAATGGACCAAAAATGGACATGCCAGAAATTGATAAGATTTCGGATTTAGGAAATCAAAATGTTTTAGCTCTTTTATCCGACTCAACAAATGCTTCTCATCCTGGACACCAAATAAGCGAAGCAGAAATTAAATCAAATTTGTTTGAAATTTTACAAAATGTTCCGGGGAGAGTTATAGTGGGAACTTTTTCATCTCTTTTAAATAGATTGCAACAAATTTTTGAAGCATGCGAAAAATTAAATAAAAAAGTATTAATAGATGGTTATAGCATGAAAACAAATGTAGAAATTGCTCATCAGTTAGGATATTTGAGTTATAAAAAAGATTTATTAATTTCAGAAAAACAATTAAAAGAATATCCAAATAATAAAATTGTGATTTGTTGTACTGGCGCACAAGGAGAAGATAAGGCAGTTTTAATGAGAATTGTAAACAAAGAACATAGATTTTTAAAAATTGAAAAAGGAGATACTGTAGTTTTCTCTTCTTCGGTTATTCCAGGAAATGAAAGATCGGTTCAGAGATTGAAAGATAATTTATATCGTCAGGGTGCAGATGTTATTCATTATCAGATGATGGATATTCATGCTGGAGGACATGCAAAAAAAGAAGATTTGAAACTTATGATAAATTTAGTTAAACCAAGATATTTTATTCCTATAGAAGGTAATCATTCATTTTTACATCTTCATGCAAAAATTGCTCAAGAATGTGGAATTAAACAAGAAAATATTTTTATAGCTGATAATGGTCAAATTATGGAATTTACAAAACTTGGTGGAAAATTAACAAACAAAAGAGTCAATGCTGACTATGTTTTCGTTGATGGTTTGGGAGTTGGCGATGTTTCAAATATTGTTCTTCGTGATAGAAAGCAAATGGCCGAAGATGGAATGATTGTTGCAATTGCTACATTATCTTCAGAAACTGGAGAATTAGTTCACTCTCCAGATATAATTTCAAGAGGATTTGTTTATATGAAAGAAAATAAAGATTTAATAGAAAAAACTAGAGATAAAGTAAGAAAACTTGCAAAACAACATAATCCAAAAATAGCTCAAAATGATATGTATCTAAAAAATAAAATTAGGGATGAATTGGGAAAATTTTTGTTTCAAGAAACAAAAAGAAGACCAATGGTTTTGCCGGTTGTTATTGAAGTTTAATTAACAGTATATTAAAATAATAAAGTAAGTATTATTTTAAAACAAATGCGCAAAACAATTAAAAGTAAAAAAAGCTTTGCATTCAAGAAAAGAAGAGTTCCTTTATTAACGCCAATACAATATTATTGGAGTAAAATGTATAAGAATAAATCAGGATTTAATTTTGGCGCCGTATTTTTGATTATTGAGAATGGATGGATGCAATTAAGCATGGATGAGAAACATTTTTTGAATATTCAAAAAAGTTTACTTCAAAAAATTTTAAATGACGAAAAATATATTTATAATTGCTATAGAAATACTAAAATATTTGGAAATAAATGGTTGAAGTGGTGTCGTTTAAATTTAAACAGTGATAGCTTAAAAAATAATTCTAATATAGAACTTTTTAATAAAATTTCAAAGTATATAGATTTTTACGAAGATTTTGCTCGTATTAACGCAGCGCCTTCAATATGTGCAGCAGATCGTTTATATAAGTATTTCAAGGATAGTATGTTGAAAAAATATTCTATGTTAGAGGATGACATTAATCTAATTATTTCTCCAACAAAGCCAAGTTATTTAAGTTTGTTTAATGTAGAATTTTTGAAAATAAGTTTACAGTTAAAAAATAAATTAGAGAAATGTAAAAGCATAAGTCTCAAAAAAGATATATTTTTAGAAGTTGATTCTCAAATTAAAAATTTAGTTCAAAAATATTTTTGGATTCCGTTTGATTATACAGGGCCAGATATTTGGGATGAGGCTTATATTGTTAAAGAATTAAAAAAAGAGTTGAAGAATCCAAAAGAAGAGATTGAATGCAAATTAAATGAATTATTACAATATTCAAATAAATTAAGGCGTCAACATAGTTTAATTAAGAAAAAATATAGAATAGATCAAGGGTCCTTAGGATTGATAAAGTCTATGCATTATTTGTCATCCTTGCAAGATGAAAGAAAAGCTATAGTAACTGAATCCCATTTTTATTTGAATCGTTTGATGATTCAAATATCTAAAAGAACTAATATTTCTGTGAGTAGGTTATATTTATTATCACGTAAAGAGTTTGGGGATGTGTTGATAGATAAATTAAATTTTGATGATGAATTAAACAGAAGAGAAAATATTTGTATTGCATGTACATATCCAGAGTTTTATACTGTTTTCTCAGGAGAAAAAGCTCTCAAGGTGATAAGAGATAATAATTTAAAATTGCCATCTGAGGTGGATTCAGATGATTTTGATGGTAGGATAATAAGGGGTCAAATTGCATCTCCGGGAATTGTTCGTGGTAGGGCAAAAATTATTTTATCATACAAAGAAATTTCTAAAATAAAAAAAGGAGATATTTTGGTTTCAACAATGACTACTCCTGATTTCGTATCTGCCATGGAAAAAGCTTCCGCAATAATAACTAATGAAGGGGGAATTACTTGCCATGCAGCAATAGTATCTCGTGAATTAAATATTCCTTGTATAATAGGCACTAAAATTGCTACACAAGTATTAAAAGATGGGGACTTGATTGAGGTTGATGCAAATAATGGAATTATAAAGATTTTAAATGAAAAATAATTTTTATTAAATAGACAGAACTATGAAAGAGGCGTTTAGTACAAAAATAGAACAACAAGAAGAGGAGCTAGAAGTAGAAGTATTTTTAAAATTTTTTAGACATGGGCCAAGAGAAACAACCCCAGACATTCCAGATAAACATATCGAAATTACGGAAGAGGGTAGGCGTAGAGCGCGTGAAATAGGGGAAAAGCATGGGTCAGACGCTTCTATTTCAGTGGCATTTGGTAGCGACAGAGACAGAACGAAAGAAACAGCAGCTCATATTATGCTTGCACGACAAAAAGAAATCAGTCCAAATGCAAATCTGAAAGAAATGGAAGAAAAAATAGAAGAATTTACTCCATTTAAAAAAATAACGGAAGACCATAGACTAAGTTTTTATCTCAATGGTGCCACTGGTTTAGAGCTAAAGAATGCATTTAAAGCTGATCAATATCTTTCTGTTTTGATTAATAAAAGCGATGACTTGGCTATAGAAGATGGGGATAAAGACACTACAACATATATTAGGCAAGCTGGAAATATAGCAGAAATTCTTGCTAAGTATCTTAAAGTTGCAGATAATATGTATAGATCTAGAGTGAAGTCGGAAAAAAATGATGATAACTTAACAAATAAATTGGAAAGATATCTCGGTACTCATCAGAGTGTTTGTGAATCTTTTATAGCTAAGTGTTTAGAAAAAATAAGTGGATCGAAAGTTAGAGATGAATTTGTTGAGTCTGTTGGTAACGGATTTAAAGAATTAGAGGGAATGGATGTTACAATAAAACAAGGTGTTGATGGGAAGAAAATTGTAATAACTTATCCAATGGGTAACAAAAAAGAGGCATTATCCATAGATGAAGAATTGTTGTTAGATATAATAAAAGAAAGAAAAGAATATGAAAAAAATTTTAAATAAAAAATAATTAAAATAATTATGTTTACAAGAAAGTTTAAAGATATTTTTAAGGATGATGCTAGTATTGCTGGGGGAAAGGGTGCGTCTCTTGGAGAAATGATAAATAATAAAATTCCAGTACCGGACGGTTTTGTAATTTTATCAACTACTTTTGATAAGTTTGTAGCTGATGCAAAAATTGATAAAAAAATCGAAGAATTTTTAAGATCTGTAAACTTGAAAAAAGTTGAAAGCGTAAATCAAGCATCTGTAAAAATTAAAAAATTAATTACAAGTATAGATATACCAAAAGACATAAAGGCAGAAATTATAAAAAATTTTAAAGAACTAAAATCAAAATTTGTAGCTGTTAGATCTAGTGCAACATGCGAAGATGGAGCATCAGATGCTTGGGCCGGACAGCTTGAAAGTTATTTAAATACAACAGAGCGTGATTTATTTGAAAATGTAAAAAAATGTTGGGCATCGCTTTTTACTCCACGCGCAATCGTTTATAGGTTTGAAAAGGGATTAAATAAAAAAGAAATTTCTGTTGCAGTTGTTGTTCAATCTATGATTCAATCAGAGGTTTCTGGAATTGCATTTACAGTTCATCCAGTTACAAAAGATAAAGATCAAATGATAATAGAGGCTGGTTATGGACTTGGTGAAGCAATTGTATCTGGCAGTATTACTCCTGACTCATATATTGTAAATAAAAAAAATTTAAAAATTTCAGATATTTATATTGCAAATCAGGATAGAAAAATAATTCAAAAATCTACTACCGGTGGAAATTCTTGGGTAAAAGTTTTAGAATCGGATAGCGAAAAACAAAAATTAAGCAATAAACAGATTATAGAACTAGCAAAAATTTGTATAAATATAGAAAAGCACTATAAGTTTCCTTGTGACATAGAGTGGGCTTATTTTAAAAGTAAGTTTTATATAATTCAAAGTAGGCCGATTACTACTTTATAACTTTCAATTTTTAGAGTACTATAAAATAGTAATTTGTTGTGCTTGTGTACAAGGAGAAAATAGGGTGGTTTTAATGAAAATTGTAAACAAGTAACACAGATTTTTAAAAATTGAAAAAGGAGATACTGTGGTTTTCCCTTCTTCGGTTATTTCGAGAAATGAAAGACCAGCTCAGGGATTAAAAGATAATGTATATCGCCGATATGTTTTCGTTGATGGTTTGGGAGTTGGCGATGTTTCAAATATTGTTCTTCGTGATAGAAAGCAAATGGCCGAAGATGGAATGATTGTTGCAATTGCTACATTATCTTCAGAAACTGGAGAATTAGTTCATTCTCCAGATATAATCTCAAGAGGATTTGTTTATATGAAAGAAAATAAAGATTTAATAGAAAAAACTAGAGATAAGACAAGAAAACTTGCAAAACAACATAATCCAAAAATAGTCGGTTTTGCCGGTTGTTATTGAAGTTTAATTAACAGTATATTATTAATAATATGGCTAAAGAATCAAAAATTTTAAGAGAATTTTCTAAAGACAATCTCCAGGAGGAAAGAAATGAAACAGCAAAGAAGATCAGAAGTTATAGGTCTAGATATTTTGATGCTCTAAAAGAAAAAGATAAAAAAGATATAGATTTTTATAATTTAAACAATGAAATTGTTGAAAGAGAGAATAAATTAGAGGAAGTGTTGGATAGTATAAGCGAACTACAAAATCAGATAAATTATTTTTCAAATACTTTTTTCAAGAAATTATTAAATTACCAAAAGATAAAAAAAGTAAAAGCAGAACTTGAAATAGGGAAACAAACATTTGAAGATTTGGAAAACAAAATAGAGGAACTTAAAGAAAATAAAAATATAAAAACCATTGAATTAAATAAACTTAATTATTTATTAGATTTAAGCGGAGCAAAGTTTATCTCTGAAGATTTTCATAGAAGAGAGTTGGAAAAGTGGCAAAATTGTGGATATGATTTTGAAACCATGGAAAAATATTTTAATGAAGATAAGTTAAAAGAGGTGTCGCTTGAGGATTATATTATTTTATTGCAAAGATTTCCAAGTAACATGGTAACTCATGTTACAAGACAAGGAATAAGAGATCATACAGGACACATGTTTCATTCTGCGGGAGAAGGGGATTATTCTAGGGGTTTCATGGAAATTTTAGAAGATGGGAGATTAAAGTCACCGCTCGGGGTCTACCTATCACAAGAAAACAAAAAACAAGCAATTGAAAATTTTTTATATCTAAATTTATATGAAAGTAAAGAGCAGGCTATAGAATCTTTAAATTATAAATTAGATCCAGAGAGAATGTCAGATGCCGGCAGTTATTCGGATTCTAATGCTATTCATTTTGCAACAGAAGAAGTTGCTGACTGTTATTATGGATCGGAAAAGTTTAATGAAGTGTTTTTCTGTTTTCCATCGGCGCTTATTGCGAGTCAATATTATTATAATGGAAATATCTTAAATGGTGGCGGTGGTTATTGGAACGATGTATGGGTTTGGACAAATGAAAACAGAGGCATTGATCTTAATTGTGGATTGGTTTTTATTCCAAAAAATGCAAAAGTTGATAAACAAACTGGATCAAGATATGAATTAGATGAAAATCAAAATCCCATAGTGGATGATAATAATGTAGCAATATTAAAAAATATTATAAATATAGATAATTCAGATATTAATGAAATTATAAAAGAATTTGAGGAGTATAATAGAAGTGGTTTACCCAGGGACTTTTTTGAAAAAAGTAAACAAAAAGTGCGGGAAATGTTAAATATAGAAGATGGGGATTTATTGGATTTGATTTCTCGAGATCCATATATTTTAAAAAACATAAAAGATGCTCATGAAATTTATTTAGGTTACAAAGATTATGAATCTAGATTAGATGAAGTAATACAAACTATTTTGAAGAATAATGGTTTATACTATAAACACGCAACTGACACAATAAACTCTGAGGATTTTTGGGAAAATTATTTCAGAGAAAATAAAGCAAAAAAGCCAAATAAAATTATTTATTACAAAGAACAAAATCCCACTTTAGCTTTACATAATTTTAAACAAAAACATCGTCTACATTCAAGCACAGTAAGACCCTATACGGAAAAAGCAGATATATTATCAAGTAATAAAATACAAAGAGGAGATGAGCGAGCAATGTTGGGTATTCACAATTTTAAACCATTAGCATTAGAAGTTATAGATGAATATTTTGACAGAAAATTGTAATTGAAATAATATAAAAATATGGATAAAAAAACATTATTTTCAGGAATTCAGCCAACTGGGGAATTTCACCTCGGAAATTATCTTGGTGCGCTTAAAAATTGGGTAGATTTACAAAATAGTGGAGAATATAATTGTATTTACTCAATTGTTGATTTACATGCAATGACTATTGATTATGATGTGAAATCATATCAAGAAAAGGTTATCTCAAATGCGATTGATTTGTTATCAATTGGTGTCGATCCACAAAAATCAATTTTATTTTTACAGTCCCAAGTTCCAGAACATAGTGTATTATGTTGGATTTTAAATACAATAGTTCCTGTTTCAGAATTAGAACGAATGACTCAATATAAAGATAAGGCCAGAAAAAATGATAAAAATATAAATATGGGTCTTTTGGATTATCCAGTTTTAATGGTTGCAGATATTTTACTTTATAAATCGGAATTTGTTCCAGTGGGAGAAGATCAAACACAACATTTAGAACTTACTAATATAATACTACGAAAGTTTAATAATAAATTTGGAGAGTATTTTCAAAAAGTCAATCCAATTTATACTAAAGGAACAAGAATAAGATCTCTTCAAGATCCAAATAGAAAAATGAGTAAATCAATGGGTGAAAAAAGTTGTTTACTGTTAAATGATTCTCCAGATGCTATTACAAAAAAGATTATGTCGTCGGTTACCGATACAGGTCCGCAAAAATCTATTCACATGTCGCCAGGAGTTGATAATTTATTTACAATATTAGAACTTCTAGCAGATCCAGAAATTGCAAAGAAATTCAATGTTGACTACCACAATAGAGTTTTGAAATATTCGGAATTAAAGACAGCTCTTGCGGATGTCGTAAACAAACATTTAGAACCAATTCGTGAAAAGAGGAGAGAATTGGAAAATGACAAGGGATCGGTTTTGAAGATTTTAGAAGAAGGAAGAGAAAAAGCTAAAAGCATCGCAGAACAAAACATGAAAGAAATTAAAAATCTCGTTGGATTAATTTAATTTTTAACAATATGAATTTATACAATCAAATATCAAGCAATAAGAAAAAGACAGTCGTGTTAATAATTTTTTTTATTGTATTTATATTAGCGTTGGGATATTTATTTTCTTATCTTTTTGAATGGGGATATTCTGGATTAATACTTGCAATTATCATATCTATTGCAATGAGTATGATGAGTTATTATTCTGGCGATAAAGTCGCTCTTTTTGCATCTGGGGCAAAACAAATAACAAAAGAAGAAAATCCTTATGTTTATAGAATGGTGGAGAATTTAAGTATTGCATCTGGGAATCCAATGCCCCAGGTTTATATCATGAATGATGAATCCATAAATGCTTTTGCTTGCGGAAGAGATCCTAAACATTCTAGTATTGCTGTTACAACTGGAGCTATAAATAAATTGGAGAATGAGGAATTAGAGGGTGTAATAGCACACGAAATGAGTCATATAAAAAATTATGATATTCGTCTTATGACTGTTGTAATAATTTGTGTTGGGATAATATCACTTATGGCGGATTTTTTTATAAGAGGAAGTTTTTTTAGAGGACGCGATAATGATGATAATAAAAGTGGAGGACTATTAGTACTTGTTGGAATTATTTTAGCTATTCTTTCTCCAATTTTTGCAAATCTTATTCAACTGGCAGTTTCTCGAAAAAGAGAATATTTAGCAGATGCATCTGCTTCACTCTTAACCCGCTATCCAGAGGGACTTGCAAATGCACTTGAAAAAATAAAAAATGATGGAATTGGAATGACAAAAGTTAATACAGCAACTGCGCATTTATTTATCTCATCTCCATTTGGAATAAATAAAAAATCTTTCGCAAAATTATTTTCAACACATCCCCCAATTGAAGATAGGATAAAAAAACTTAGAGAAATGAGTGTGTAGATCAATTTAATTTATAAAAAAAGAAACACCGAGTCGCGTTACACAAGTCGGTGTTTTTATAAATTATCGCACTAGTAGCTTTTTTGCTAATGCTAGTGCATGTCCTTCCCCAGGGAACTCAGGATTATCCATAAGTTCTTTGGCTTTTGCAAAAGCTCTGAGCCACGGAATCCTGTTTTTATCAGGAATATTGAAGAACTTTGTAACCAGATGATCAATATTTTCATCTTCGTTACACATTGATGCTTCTTTGATCAACTGGAACAGTTCTTTTCTTGTCATTGCCTCTTCTGGCTCTCCTGTTTGATCCAGGATATTTAGACATTCCTGGGTTCTTTGTTTTTGATATTCTCTATAGTCTATCATTATCCCAGGTAAATCGTATTTGCCATAGGGGCTATCATTACTTTGAGAGTTTTTGTACATTAGTACATGATCTCTCATGTTGCCATCAAGAGATAGATCCATACTGCTTTCGAGAGAAATTTCTCGAAATTGTTGCTTGCCATCTTTGATGGTGAGGTGTGTGTGAATTTCTGGCGCAAGTGTGCAGAAGTGCCTTAGGATGTAATGTGGGCCAACAAGATCCATTCTGTCGCACCACCTTGCGATGGTTACAGGGTATATTGGCAATTCATCACTCCAGGCGTCTTTGTAGGGTTGTATTGTGTATCCCTGCACTACTTGTTGCTTGTAGTTGGTGTGCGCAGCTATAACGTAGACAATCATTTTTTTGATATATTCTTGCGTTATAGGATCCGTGTCCAACTCAATATTTGACAGCAATTTTTCCGCCAGGATGGCTCCGGATTCAGCATGGCGTAATAATTTTTCGGCTTCTTCAAATCTTGAAACAGCCCTGAATCCGAACATTTTTTGACAAAATTCTGGTTTGTTAGCAAGCAACAATCCAGAGTCGTGGAATATGCCACCAATGATCCCAGCTATGAAATCAGGGGGTGCTACATATTTTCCAATTTTGGGGTCATTCATGAGTAATATGGCGCTTTTTGTGTCATATACCACATGACCTAAGTCATGAGCTAATGGCAACTCTTTTAAATTAAACCCCATAACCTTCAGCTCGTTGATGAAGTATTGAATTATGTGGTGGATTGTACCTGCGCAATTCACGCCATAATCAATTTGAGGTCTAAGGCTCTCAAGCTCTGTTACGAGATTTTTTAGACGCAAGAGCTTTCCATAATCTCTTTGTTTTTGTTTCATTGTTCCTCCTAGTATTGGATTTTTAAATCATAGTATCTTATAAATAAATTTGTATTTTGTCAATATTTACAATTTATCTTAAATATTTTAGAATAACATATTACAATGATATAATTATATTATGCAGGAAAATATAAAAAACATTTTTGCAAAGTTTTCAAAAAAGTTAAAAAATGTGCTTGTAAGAGCGCAGGATTTAGCAATTACACTAAATCAATCCGAAATAAATATTTGGGAAATTTTTTATGAACTTTCAAATGAAAGGGGTTGTATTGCAGGACAGATTATGAAAGATTTTGGAATAAGTTCAGAAAATTTAAAGCTAGAAGTTACAAAATTAGGAGTTGAATCGTTTTTAGATATAGAAAATAAAAAAATTCCTATATTTTCAGAGGAGTGTCAGAGAGTAATTGAAAAAGCAGTAAATATTGCGTATCAGTATAAGCATAAGTATATTGGCACAGAACATTTATTGTGCGCAATTATTAAATTAGATAATTTTGAAATAGATGAGTTTTTGAAAAAAATGAAAATTAATAAATCCGAATTTTTGAAAACCATAGAAGGAGTGCTTGTGAGCGCAAATAAATTTGCAGAAATAATTGATGATAGTTTGTCCAATTTAAACATAATAGAAAAAATGATGTCTGGAACAGGAATGGTGAGTGATTCAAATCCAGTTCAATTTACGATTGAATTAACATCAAGCGATGCGCAGAAAAAAATTGATCCAGTTATAGGTAGAGAAAAAGAAATAGATAGATTGATTCAAATTTTATGCAGACGCACAAAAAATAATCCAATTTTACTTGGCGAACCCGGAGTAGGAAAAACTGCAATTGTAGAGGGTTTGGCTAAGAAAATTTTATGCGCTGATGTTCCGGATGTTTTATTAAACAAAAAAATTATTGCAATTGATCTAGGTGCAATAATATCAGGTACAATGTACAGGGGAGAGTTTGAAAAAAGGCTCAAGAAAATTATTGATGATGCAAAAAATGACGATGATACGATTTTATTTATTGATGAAATTCATACACTTGTTGGTATGGGAGCGTCAGGAGGACAACTTGATGCTGCGAATATGTTAAAACCAGAACTCGCAAAGGGAGATTTAAAAGTGATAGGAGCTACAACCGTAAGTGAATATAAAAAATACATAGAAAGCGATCCCGCATTTGAGAGGCGATTTCAGTCAATTTTAATTGATGAACCAAATGCGAAAGAAACAGAGGAAATAATTTTAGGACTTCGAGATCATTATGAAAAATATCACAATATAAAAATTTCTGATTCTGCAATAAAATCTGCCATATCTTTAAGTCAAAGATATATGCCAGAGAAATTTTTACCAGACAAAGCAATTGATTTAATAGATGAGGCCTCTTCAAAATTTAAAGTAAAGCATTCCAAAGATGTAAATGTTAAAAAAACATTTGAATTAAAGACAAGTTTAAATATTGCAATAAAAGAAAAAGAAAAAGCTATTTCAGAGGACGATTATGAAAGAGCGATAGTTTTTCAACAAAACGAAGATAAAATTTTAGAAGAATTAAATAAATTAAAAGAAGCTAAGAAGGAAACTGAACCACTTGGAGAAATTACAGAAAAAAATATTGCAGAAATTATTTCAAAGTCATTAAATATTCCAGTAGAAGATTTGTTACAGTCAGAAAAATCAAAGTTAGTTAATTTAGAAAATTTAATTTCTAAAAAAATTATTGGCCAAGATGAAGTTGTAAGTTCAGTGAGTCAATATATTAAAAAATCAAAAGCAGGACTTTCAAATCCAAATAAACCACTTGCCTCTTTTATATTTTTAGGTCCATCTGGAGTAGGGAAAACTGAAATGGCAAAAGTACTGGCTCGTGATATTTATGGCGACGAAAAAGCCCTCATAAGAGTTGATATGTCTGAGTTTTCTGAAAAATTTGATATTTCAAAATTAATTGGTTCTCCGGCGGGTTATGTTGGATACAGGGATTCAAATAGATTTACAGATCAGGTCAGAATAAAACCATATTCTATAATTTTATTTGATGAAATAGAAAAAGCTCATCCCGATATTTTCAATTTACTTTTACCAATTTTAGATGAGGGATATTTAGTCGATGCTGTGGGGCGTATGATAAATTTCAAAAATACAATAATAATAATGACTTCAAATATAGGAAGTGAACAATTTAATAGGCAGGCGTCAATTGGTTTTGATGTTGATAGCAACGATACAAAAAAGGAATTTTTAACAGAAGAGTTTGAACATTTAGAGAAGAAAATTATTGAATCATTAAGTGATTATTTTAATCCTGAATTTATAAATAGAATTGATAAAGTTTTAGTGTTTAAACCACTTGATATAAATGCAATGAGTGAAATAGCAAAACTGCAAATGAAAGAATTAATAGATAGAATGAAAGAGCGTGGAATTAATTTAATTGTAAAATCATCAGTTTATAAATTTATAGCAAAAAACTCTTTCAATCCTCAGATGGGAGCAAGACCGATTAGAAGATTTATTTCTGATAAAATAGAGAACAATATTGCAAATCAGGTCTTGGCTGATAAAATAAACCCGGGAGATAGCGTTTATGTTGATGTTTCTGGAGATGAAATAATTATTGCAAAATTATAAGACTTGTGATAAGTTTTAGTTAATAATGGTCGCCAAACTTTAGGCGATTTTTATTATTAAAAGAAAAGCGAATGAAAAAATTAATAAATTATATTTTAAACATATTGTTTCCCTTAGAATGTCTTGGCTGTGGTAAAAATGATTATTTGCTTTGTGAAGATTGTTTGTCAAAAATAGAGGATTATAATGGAGAAAAGGTGATTCCAGAAACAGTGAGTAAAGTTTTGATATGCGCGTCATATAAAAATGCTTTAATTAAAAAAATTGTTCATTTTTATAAGTATAAATACATAAGCGATTTATGTTTTCCGCTTTCAAAACTCATTATAAAAAAATATGAGAGTGAATTTAATAAAATTTTAAATCCAATTGTGGTTTGTGCGCCATTGTCCAAAAAAAGATTTAATTTAAGATGTTATAATCAAGCAGAACTTTTATCCAGAGAATTTTCAGAGCACTTTAATTACAAATTTTTACCAAATTTAATAGCTAAAACAAGACATACCAAGCAACAAGCAAAATTAAATAGGGAAGAACGCTTATTGAATTTAAAAGATTCTTTTACTGTATCTGATTGCGATATTTGTAAAAATCAAAATTTTATAATTATAGATGATATTTATACAACAGGAGCTACTGTAAATGAAATTGCAAAAGTTTTGAAACAAAATGGGGCGAATCAAATTTGGGCAATTGTTATTGCTAAAGATTAGGCATTGCTCAAAAGCTGAAAAAAGTTTAATATTATAGTGTTAATTATTAACTTAAATTTTATGCCAAAAGTAGATAAAGAAAAATGTATTTCATGTGGAACATGTGTAGCAATGTGCGGGGATTGTTTTATAATGGGAGATGATGGAAAAGCAGAGTGTTCATGTGGCGATGATTGTAAGTGTGATTGCAATATTGACGATATTATATCGAGTTGCCCGGTCGGAGCAATTTTAAAGTAAAATTCAATATAAAAACAGATCGAATTTTCGGTCTGTTTTTATATTAATAAATAATCATTAGAGAAATAAATATAACCAATATTTGTGTAAGAAAATAAAGTTTTTGTTCTTCCTGAACTCCAAATACTTGATGTGCGTAGTAGTTAATATTCACAAATATTTTTAGAAATTTTAACTTTGTAACATAATACATTCCCCACAATATATCAGGCAATATAGAGCCAGTTATTGCACATAAAACATTTATAGTATTAACAGGATTTGATTTTGTATAAAGAAAATATATAGTTATAACAAAAAATATATCGCATATAAAGAGTATTGCATAATTTGCTATAAGATTTTTAAATCCTTTAATTGCGCCCCAATCACCATGAGGAATGCTGTCTAATATATAGTGAAGCAAAAAATTTAATCCAAAAAGTATTATTGGATTTGAGCTAATTTTTAGCGTAGCAAGAGATGCTATTGTATGTGTTGTTAAAAACATTTATTTAAAATTATGTAATAATTATAGCAGAGTAGTGTTTTTTTATAAAATATTTATGTTTTAGGCACACACATTTTGCACTCTTTTTAACTCCTCATTTGGAGTTAATCCACCTAGAGCACAATGTTCTAAATTATTATAATCAATATTCCATTGTCTTAAAGCCTTTTTTAATTCTATTA
>Ga0208040_1000560_pt1 | contig 42806 bp, 41 predicted proteins | sample AD_UKC083_MetaG_FD_184431 | JGI IMG/M metagenome (GOLD analysis project Ga0208040, IMG submission 184431) | Active sludge microbial communities of municipal wastewater-treating anaerobic digesters from USA - AD_UKC083_MetaG (SPAdes) (version 2) | ecosystem: Engineered > Bioreactor > Anaerobic >...
CAGTAGATATGTTGAACGCTGTGACAGATCGACAGGCCGGTTAGCGGCCACCACTGTGACAGATTATCCGACCTCTGTGACACGCCACCGGAGTGGAGGTGTCACAGTGGTCTTACCTGTAGCTGAAAATTATTGGCAGAGGCTGAACATGAGTAAGAACAAGATTAGGTCAGTCTGGCTGACCGTGGAGCGGGCGGCGGAGCTATTAGGCTGCTCCACCCGCACCGTATGGCGCAATATCAAGCGCAACAAGACCGAAGTGTATAAGCACCTGGTCGAGCAGGATGGCTATAAGGTCATGAAGACCTTCCTGCTGACCGAGCCTTCCTTATATATAAAGGAGATGGCAGACTGCCAGGCCAGACATCTGGTGCCAGCCGGCTTCATTGAGATCACTCTCAAGGTGGATGGCAAGGACCTGCACAGTGCTTTGATCTACAAATACAGCGAGGAGGACAAGCATGAGCATTTATGATGAGATCGATCCCCTGGCCTATGCGGAGCTCTATCAGAGCATCTATCCCGATTGGAAGGGTAAGCAGGAGCTACTGGACCTGATCGGGAATACCCAGGAGATCAAACCCAAGGCAAAACCTCAACCAGCACCTATCAGCGAGCCTGCTGAGATCATTAAGCATGATCCTGGCCTAGTCCTGGAAGGCGAGGTGTGCGATCTTGAGGATAAGGAAGAGGGATACATCGACTTCACTCCGGAAGAGCGGGTGCCCGTTAAATACGATAACGAAGCCAAGCTTCTCGGTTACTTCTGCAGCACTGTGCTGGATCGGCTCCATACCTGCGAATCCAAAGGCCGGGAGTGGGAACTAATCACAGAGGAATACAATCAGGGCAGCCTGGTGCCGGAACTATATGCCTTAAAGGGAAAACGTACCGAAAGAGCCTTGCGTATCTGGCTGGGACGCTATGAGCAGAGTAAACAAGACATGTATGCCCTCCTGCATGGCAACCGCTATCAGAAGCGGCAACGCAAGATCACCGAACTGGAAGGCAAAGTACTGCTGGTGATTCTGCTGCATCCCAACCGGATCAGTATCGGCAGTGCTCTCAAGTTCCTAAAAGCCAAAGCTGAGTCAGGCCTGATCGACTCACCCAGCTCAGTACCGACCTTAAGAAGATGGGTCGAAGAATGGCGGGACGATAACCTGGCGATCTGGGAGCAAGCCCGGCAGGGCAGCAAGTTCGTGGCAGAGCATATCATCAAGACCATCCACCGGGATAGCAGATTGCTGAGTGTGGGCGAAGTATGGGTAGCCGATGGTCATACCCTGGCTTTCGATATCGTCAATCCCAAGACCGGTAAAGCCCAACGCATGACCATGATCATGGTCTTCGACTGGGCTTCCAGATATCCTGTAGGTGCCACGCTCGCCTTCACCGAGGATAGCCAGCACATCCAGGCTGCCTTCCGTAACGGCTTCCTCAACTGGGGAGCCCTGCCCCAGTATGTCTATCTCGATAATGGCAAAGCCTTCAAGAGCAAGCTGTTCCACGAGCAGTGGGAAGGCCATGACCTGGCTAAGGAACTGGGTGGCATCTTCCCCAAGCTAGGGATCAAAGCCCAGTTCGCCGAGAGCTACAATGCCAAGGCCAAGGTGATCGAGCGGTTCTTCAAGACCTTCCAGGAGCAGTTCGAACGCTTCATCAGCAGCTTCCGGGGAGCCAATGTAGCCGATAAGCCATCCACTCTGATGCGAAACGAGAAGTGGGCAAAGAAGCTCTATACCTCAGAACCTCCCACTACCGACGAAGCGATGCAGATGATCGGCTACTACATCAGATACGTATATGGCAATACTCCCCACCGGGGATTGGATAACCGCAAGCCCTGGGAGGTATTCAACTCGGCTCCCAAGCCATCTGACAGACTGGTCAATCCCTCCCGGCTCAACTTCATGATGCTGAGCGTGGAGCGCAAGGCCATCCGCAACGAAGGCTTGGTGCTGAATAAGATGAAGTACTGGCATCCTGCCCTAGTCGAACACATGGGCAAGCCGGTGGTGATCAGGTACGATCTGGCTGATGCGAGATGGGTACTGGTCTATGATGAGGCGGATGTCTTCATCTGCCAGGCAGCCCTGCGTCAGACCCAGCATCCCTTCATTCAGGCCGATATGCAGAACAGCAAGTCACATAAGGAATACCGCCAGGAATACACGCAGATCAAGAAGCTTCAGCGGCTGACCGAACAGCGGACCCGAATGTTCGTCCGCAGTAATCAGGAATCGGTGGATAAGCTGCTCAAAAGCTACGTGAACGAGCTCCCGGCCGATAACAATCCCACCTTTATCCAACCAGCCATGATCGAAGCTCCCGCACCGGGTCCGGAAGAGGAGATCGCCAGACTGGAGCAGATAGTAATCGAGCAGGATCAGCAAAAAGCCGAAACCCAGCCTGAACAGACCAACAACGATCAAAATCAAGCAGTCAGCGAAGGATCAACCGAGTTCGATCCTTTCGATGATGAGGAATTCAAACAAATGCTCAAGACGATCGGAATCAAATAAGGAGGATTAGATGAAGCAAGGTAAACTAGTGCCGATCCACAACGTCAAGAAAGCCGATGAATGCATCGACTTCCTGCTCAAGCGTCCCCGCCTGGAGATGGTGGGACTGGGTATGCTGTATGGCAGACCCGGCCTCGGAAAGACCACCTATGCCAGCCGCGTCTCCTATGCCCGGGGATACGTGTATATCAGACTGGAAGCTACAACCACTCCCAAGACCTTCGCCAAGGAACTGCTGCAGAACCTGTACCGGAGCCTGGGCATGGGTGATTATCTCCCAGTGGGAACCACCAACAACATCTATAAGCAATGTATCCAACTACTTCTTGATAATGAGGATACCGTCATTATTATCGATGAGATCGACTATGCCTTCCGCTATCCTCAGTTACTCGGATCGATCAGAGATCTGGTGGATGAGACCTTCGCGGTGGTGATCCTCGTGGGCATGCAGAATGCGATGGATAGGCTTAACCAGATCAATGCCTACTACTTTGACCGCTGCAACTACTTCTATGAATTCGAAGCGGTGAGCAAGGACGATATAAGAATGTTAGGCACGGAGCTGATGAACATCCCCTGCCCGGAGTCTCTGGTTAACTACATCAACCACAACGCTGCCGGCAACCTGAGAAAAGCCATCAAGATAATGCACATGCTCGAAGCCAGCGGCAAGATCAATCCCATCCAGGCTATGAACCATATCCAGGGGGCCTTATGAACGAGCAAGGTATCTTGATCGACCGCTTTGTAGACCGCTTCGTAAGCTACTTCAACTTAGATCTGATCTGTGAATGCACCGGAGTAGACCGGGATGTGGTTCAGGAGCGCCTAAACCAGCTCATTATGGGCAATGTGATCCGCAGGGTATCCAAATACGAGGATATCTATGTAACTAACCGGGGCCGGTATGCTACCAAGGTATCAACCATCCATTGCGGCAACTGGTCATTCGACCTCAAGGCCTGCCAGGATATCTGCTTTCTGCTCGAACTAAGCCAGATAAAGAGCATCCGGCAATTGGCTGCTAAGATGCAGCGCAGCCGCCAGTGGGCTTATCTCTACCTGGAGGCTCTGATCTCAGTCGATGCGGTGGGTATCCGCAAGTCCGGATACTATACTAAGGACATAGGCAAGGCCTTCAGGGTTGGCTCGGTGATCAAGAAAGGCGTCATCAGGCAGAAACGCTTGGAATGTGGTATTAAGCACACTCCTCACCGTAAAAGAACTACTAAAACCGCTAATCACAAGTAAACAGCGAGGGCATTCTATGACTCAGGAACAGCGAGAACGAAAACTACGTCAACAGATACATGGCCTTAGGGTCAAGAAATTCCACTGGCCCCTCGATGCCTTCAAGTTCATCATCAAGGGTCTGGGCTATGGCGAATCGCTTAGTGTCCTGCCTGAAGACCGCTTAACTGAGCTGAAGGCTCTCCTGCTCAGATACCGTAAGCATGGCAGACCCAATACCTTTACCTTTGACCCCCAGGGCAAGTATATGTTCTATCTCATGAAGTCTGCGGGTTGGACTGAGTCCGAGCTGAGGGCATTCATGATCAAACACTTTTCCAAAACCCACTGGAATCTACTCAACAAGAAGGAGCGCAGAGCTGTGATCGCAATGCTGCAGAACTACATCAAACAGAATGATAAGAAAGCCAAAGATAATAAGGAGACATCTAATGGACACACTCAAGACCCCCAAGGCTAAGAAGCCCCTACCCACTCGTATTGACGCTAACGGCCAGAGCATCCCCACCTCGATCATCAGGCCTGAGATCCTGAAGCAAGATGCCATCGTAACCAAGACCATCAACCGGGCTATCAAGCTACATGACCGTATGGTCGCTGACAAGAATCAGTTCTTTGAGGACGTGGAGCTTTACCTCCAGCAGGTAGCTGAAAAGAATGGACTGGACTGGAAAGGCAATGCCGTCCTCAATAGCTTTGACGGCAAGTACCGGGTTGAGATCAGGTTCAAGGAACGCATCCAGTTCGGTATCGAACTCCAACTCGCCAAGCAAAAGATCGATGAGTGCCTGAAAGCCTGGTCTGCCGACTCCAACGTGAATCTCAGAGCCATCATCAGCGAAGCCTTCCAGGTCGATAAGAAAGGCGAGATTGCCAAGTATCGCATCCTGCGTCTGCGCCGTTACAACATCAAGGATCAAACCTGGAAGGAAGCTATGGAACTGATCGACCAGGCCATCCAAGTGGTATCCACCAAGCAGTACATCAACTTCTATGAACGTGACGAGTCCGGCCAGTTCCGTCAGATCGTCCTCAACTTCCCTGCCCTTTGAGAAACAGTGGCAGCGTAATGCATCTCAATTTGATAAGAACACTGGAGAATGAATAATGGCACCTATGAATACCAACACTGCAGAGGAACTGAATACGATGAGCATCTTCAATGATGAACGCACATACCGCACCGATGAGATAGCCGATATCCTCAAGGTCGACCGCTCCAGCGTCTACCGCTGGATACGTGACATCGGTGATCCTCTGCCTGCTTTCAGAACTAAAGAAAACGGACAGCTGCGCTGCTCCGGTAAAGACCTCAACCTCTATCTGCTAAAGCACAAGGTACGCCCCGAGTATGAGTAATAGCCGTGAGTTCCGCATCAAGCGGGACAACTGCAAAGAAGCCTATCTAAACGGCAAGACCGATCCCACTGAGCTGGCTGTAATCTTCGGCGTGTCCGACATCACCGTCCGCAAGTGGGTCAAGAGTGGCAAGTGGGACGAGCTCTTCAAAGAAGAGAACCAACTCGACCACGAGATCGCCATAGCCCGAAAGAAGGCTCTCATTCAAGCGCTCCGGGAATATGCCAAGAACCCTGCCGATACTGCCATCCAGAGTCTGGTAAGCATGATGAAGCAGGATCAGAAAGACCGGCAGCCATCCAAGGAGTTGAACGATTACATCGTGCGCTTCCTGGATCAGGTTACCGACTTCATGATCGAGAAAGGACATGAGACCTTGCTTAAGCAGTTCCAAAGCATTCTGCACGATCTGGCAGAATACCTGAGAGTGAGAAATGGTTAACCTTCCTGCATCCTACATAAGGCCTCCCAAGCCTAAGCCCATGCCTACAGACCATACCTACCCTCCAAGCCAACAGCCCGACATGGTCAGTCCTCCGACCTCCGGGTCCCCGACGCCCGTCCCCCTGGGCGTCGGGGGGTTACCCGGTTATGCCTAAGAAGTTCATCCAGCGGCATAACAAGGCTCTGACGGAGATCGCATCCAAAACGATCTCCGTCTTGCCTTTTATAGACGATAATCCTGAAGCTAAGACCGAAAGGATCAGGCGAACGACTGGAGAGGGTTGGGATGCCTTCTCGTTCTTTTGCCATACCTATTTCCCGCATATCTTCCCGCTACCTTTTTGCCCAGCGCACGAGACCATGTTCGATGAGACTGATAAGGGCTCAGGCATCATCGCCATTACCGGTTTTCGTGGGCTGGGCAAAACGGTTCTCATGGGAGTAGTCTATCCCATCTGGATGATCATCAAAGGTGAGCGCTATGTGATCCATACAGCCGCAGACGTAGATCTGGCACAGGAGAGAACAGCCTTTACATTACACGAACTGCAGAACAATAAGCGGCTCACGATGGACTATCCTGAGCTGCAGCCAATGGACAGCTTTGATCTCGACTTCTATCTCAAGAATAAAGCCAGGATCAGAGCCAGAAGCATCAAGCAGAGTCATCGTGGAACCATCAATCCCAAGACTGCCAAGCGTCCCGGACTGATAGTCTGTGATGATATCGATAAAGAAGAGAACATGGGTAACCAGACCATCGGTAAGAGACGCATGGAGAAGATCACCCAGGAGCTTGCCGGAGCACTCTCGCCCGAGGGAAACGGCAAGATCGTCTGGCTCGGTAACCTGGTACATCCCAATTATGCGATCTGCCAGTTTCAGGAGCTCATATTAAGCGAAATGCTCGCAGATAACCCCGATCTGGACACAAGATACCAATCGGTGCTGAAGACGCACCAGAAAGCGATTTTGCGCTTCTCTCTCGAAGATCAGCAGGGTAAGTCCACTTGGGAGGAGCAATACCCTACAGCAACTCTACCAAGCTTACGAGCCAAGTTCGGGCAAACCGGGTATCAGAGGGAGATGCTCGGACAGCCGGTAATCGAAGGTAACATCTTCAAGAACCACTGGTTCACCAAGTATAGAACCCTGCCGGAGCCTTCCCAGATGAAGCGGGTCTGGCTCTATGCCGATCCTGCCTGGGGAGAGAAGGGCTGTTACAAAGCTGTTATCTCCATTGGTTATGATGGTAACCGCTTCTACGTGATTCATGTCTGGATACGTCAGACTGAGAATACCAAGTTCTTCAGATACTACTATGATGCCTATAAAGAGCTTGATCGAATATACAGAGTGAAAGCCCGGGCAGCCTGTGAAACTACCTATGGTCAAGCTCGCATTCTTGCTGACTTCGACAGGTGGGCTACTGACAATCATCTGCCACCGATATCGCACCGCATCAAGCGTATCGATAACAAGGACAACAAGAACCTCCGCATCGAGAGAACAGAGACCATCATTGAGACAGCCAAGGTACTCTTTCCGGAGGGACAGGATACTCCCACCCTTATCAGTCAGTTCCTCACCTATCCTGATGGCTATATCGATGGCTGTGATGCTCTGGCAGGATGCTTGGAACGCTTCTCCGAATACGATATTGGAAGGAACAGAGTGAAAGTCCGGAGATTCTCCTTCTAATGAACTACTATGATAACCTCATGCTTGAGTACTACCGGGTCCTCAATAATGCCTGGAAGACAGAGATCAGAGATGCTACCCGACTTGCTATCCAGATGCTGAGTGACATGCCCAGATCTGAGAAACTCAATCAGGGCTCAATAGATAAGCTTATGGGCATCATCAATACCCAGTTGGGAGATGACTTCGCAGCACTGGTCAATGAGCCCACCAAAGCGATAATAGACCGCTGTGTGCGGCTCGGACTCAAGGATGTCCAAGTGCAAGCCCCCACCAAGACCAGCATCGGGCTCTGGGGTATTGAAGATCAGCATCTCTCTTCCACCATTCAGAAGCAGCAGTTGTTCTGGATCGGGAACCACTTTGAAGCCGATATCCGGCAGAACGTCGCAGACACCCTCTCCAAAGCCATTGAGCAAGGTTATACCAAAGAAATGTTGGCAGATACTCTCAAGGAGCAGTTCAATGACATTGCCAATCGATCATCCCATTACTGGCAGGGACTGGCTGAGCACACCGCCCTTAGAATACGTGAGTTCGGCAGGCTGCAAGGCTACAAAAAAGCCAAAGCCAGGTACTACAAGCTCGTGGTGATCCTGGATGACCGCACCAGTGACATCTGTCGGGCTCTGGCTGTCCAGGATAGGGTCTATCCCCTAAACGATGCCATCGAAGTGATGGATAATCTCATGGCTCTGGATACCAAGTCCAGCAGCCTGGATGATGCCAGAGACTACATCAAAGCACTTGCACCATGGGTCAAAGACGATCAGATCGAATACGACTCAGAGATGAACCCGGTAGGTGTCTCCGGAGCGCATACTCCGTTCCCTCCCTTTCATTGGAAATGTAGGACGACGACTAGCATCATTTAGTTATGGAGGATCTTGTTTTTATTAAGGTTAAGTCCATTCATCATGATTAAAATGAACATCAAATTGAATTTCTTAGTTAAATGACCGCAGGATTCCACCCTCAAAATATAAATACTGACTTTCATATACCCATTGATCCCCATAGGACGAATGGTTAATGCTCTTAGGCTCCCCCCATGCCATCTTTACCATTTCTTCAGTAAAACCGACTCTTACTATACCTTCGACGATGCTCTTCCAGTTATCGTCTCCAAACTTCTTACTATAATGCCTAAACTCCTTAACATTATATCCACTTCTACTACTGAGATTTGAATTCGTAACGCTTCCCACAGAAACATGGATGCTCTCCCCTAATGAGTTCTTAACTACTAGACCTAAAGAAAAGTATCTTTCCTCAATTGTGAAGTCTGTACATGTCCACTCTTGATAGGGTACTTTTGTAATCTTGCTTCCAGTGTAAATGTCATACACATCATCAATGAGTTTATTGCAGAAAATAAACCTCTCTCCAACCAATTCAGTTTTCTGCTTTTCGAAAAAGCCCACAACTACAAACGGAAAACTCCATTCATACTTGCTATTGTATTTGAAAAAAAGCTTGTCCTTACTGCTTTGTTCTTCAAGCTCAAGATAATAATAGTCGCTATACAGGTAGCTGTCTGACAATGTTTTGGGATGCTTCAGCACTGCAATAACACTGAAATATTTCCCAGCCAGTTCATTGTAGTCAGAATTGTATCTACACTCTACCTTATTGCCCTTATAGACATTAGAGTAGTTTATTAGATCATCGATCCGATAATCGACTACAAATCCTTCGTAACCATATTTCCTGAGAGCTTCTGATTTTCCTTTAAGGTATAGAACCTGCCCTACGTACTGACCAACATCCTTGCCTAAGAAATTTCTAGTGCTGTCATATGGAGCATAGTTGATTGGTTCAACTATTGGTGCCACTTTGATTGTAGAAATCTGAGAAAACCCCAAACATAACAACCCTAGAAATCCTATAATAAAAATGATCTTCATCTTAGTTTACCTCCAGGTATTGGATAGATCACATTTGTTTATAGATATCCCATACTTCGATTGCGTTATCAACATCACTTTTAGGAACTGAAACCACTATATTTTTCATTTTACCTCTAATCTCAAACGTTACTTGTTCGCCTTTCTTCATGCATGTAAAAATCTCCTCAAGTATTTGTGCCCTCACCTTCTTCGCTTCTCGTTGATACTTAGCATCGGCTGCTTCATAAGCATCCCAATCGTGTCCGTATCGATCAGGAAAATCTTCCAATTTGGGGGCTATCATAGCTGAAAGTGAATCATTTGTATAGTTGATCCTTACAGTCTCTTTAACTCCGTTACTTCTATTAAACCATGAATATGCTGAGTTTGCCTCAGGTTTTTGAATATCCCATTGTCGAGAACCAATTTTCATTGAAATCTCTCTAACAAGAACAACTTGATCCAGTTCTAAGAATAACTCTATATCCTTCTCGTCTTTGTTATCCATGAAGTTATGTGTAGCTTGCGCATTAAGATGCACATTGGACGATTGGTTGGCAACTTCCGATTTCTTGCAACTGGAAATACCGATAATTACAAATATTAGTGCGATGATGATATAAAGGTATTTGTTCCACATGGTTCCTCCACTATAAAGTTTAATCTGATGTGATATCTCTAAGTCTTTCTATTTCTCTTAACAACTCAGCTCTCCAATTACCGCCTGTCAACGAAATATATACAAGGCCTGCAAAATCAGTAGGGATATCTACAGTTTTATGGTTAAGAATAAATACTCTCTTTCTACCTAAGCTACCCCAAAAGAAACCTGTTTCAAGCATTACATTTTGTCGAACTCTAGATTTTAAACCCTCTTTCCCCTTCTTTCTTCCTTCATCGTCCGGAGACCATATGCAAACCGCAAAATCTACATTAGCGTAATACTCAAATTTCTCAACCACTGTTTTCCCTTGGTTTTCTTTATCACTCAGGATTATAAAATCTATTCCTATACTCGTAAGGTACTCTTTCACTTCTCTATTCCAATAGGTATCCCTGCCGAGGACAATGAAGCACTTTATCTCCTTAGGTGTCCTGTTTATCTGTAGGTCTCTCTTGTTCTCTTTAATGTCTTGTGTAGCATTTAGTTCTTTAATCCTATTCCAGCCCTTCTGCTTAATTCTACATATTCTATTGCCGTTGGTCTTACTGCTTAAATAGCTCACATAATCTGATTCGTCTGCTAATCGTATTAGCTCATCCAGTTCAGTTTCCGAGTAAACTAACATTAATGGATAATCAGATTCAGGAATTACTACGTTATCTGCAAAGCGATTTTTGTTTTTGTTATACATATAAGTTAACAGAATATCTACTTTATCTATTGGATTATCAGGGATAGTGATGCCGTTCTTTAATTCATCAATGGTTTTATCTGAAATCAATACTTCGTCGCCTGTTTCCTCATATTTATGCCGGACGGCCATGCTTAACAGTCTATCGGACTTGGTTTTATTTTTATCTTCACCATCATCCAATCCAAATCGTGATTTCATCTTCCAACCAAACAACTCGTATCTTCCGCAATACTGGCAGTTTATGTGATATCTATTAGCGTAGTCTTCTGTTCTCACATAGTTCTGCTTGAGCTTATTCTTGCATATTGGGCATTTTTCTAAAGACTCTTCCATTCTTCTTCTCTCTTAGGTGTTAGTTTTTACAGATATATCTGTCATACTACATACATCAAACATGCTTTCCACTGAAGGCTTTAGCAAGGATTGATTGTTCTATTTTATCTATGCGAGCCATAGCTTTTTGATACTTGGATTCAAGAGAGTCTGCTATTTTTAATAGCTGTTGAACCCTAATAGTAATCTCAATTTGTTCTTCGATAGGCGGTAATGGTATCAAGAATGAAGCTAAAACAGATGCGTTAATATTGGATTGACCAACTCCATCTGTTCTTACTTCCTTACACCATTGACGTCCATAATTTGAATTCAGGCAATAATTAAGATATTCGGAATGAAGAATATCATGCCGATTCTTGATCTTGATAAGATATCCAGCAAAAATGGCTTTCGACTGACCTCGATAAATGGATGTTTTCCCTACTAGATCTGGGCTATTTGTCCTATTAAACAAAACATCTCCATCTGATAATGCATATTTCTTAATATCAGATTCATCACTTGAGTATTTTAAGTCTGACCAATCAACTTCTCCGTTCTGTAAGTTTCCCATTCTGAGAACAGGAACTAATCCAGATGTTTCGGATTTCTTAGATGTTCCGTATTGAAATCCATCACAAAGATTGCCTAAGTTAGTTAGCATCCAATGGTCAGGAAAACCATCTATTTGATCTTTCGCATCATTAAGCAATCTCCTCACTTCTGCCCATTTATCACAGTTATATGAATTAAAGCTTTCGATCAGAGACCCAGAGCATGCTGCACTGAGAACACTCTGACGAAACTTCTTGAGGATGGTTGGGATTTTCTCTAGTCGAGATCTGATCAGTCTAACATGATGAATAGTATCATCAAGATAATCTACTATCTCTGACTGATCTTCCAAAGTAAGCATGGGTACGTATACTTCATCCACAAAAGCAGAACTGATACCTCCCTGGGCAGCACCATGAAATGTAACCATGATCTGCGAGTTTCCGCTATTGCTTCGAAGGAAATAGAATAGGTACTTCCCACGCACTTCTTGAGACGGTCTACAGATGAAAACATGCTCATTAACGTAGGATTCAGCAAATGGGTATTGCTGATCAACATATGACACCTTGCCAGTAGTAGCACCATCCTTAACAATCAACACATCGCCCGGTTGTATTCTGCCCCTTCTAAGTCTTGATGCGTATTCCTTAGGTATATACTTGATCCTATCGAAACAAAACCCGCCGTCAGCATTTAAATGCTCTGCACCAATACTTGGAACTCCTTCACTAATACCACTAACTCCACCCTTAGGTCTCGAACCACTTTCTAGGCTCTTGAGAACTCTCCTAAGTGTTTTATTCTCAACACTAAATACAGCCATCTATTCACCCAACAAGGCTGACAATTCATTTAGTTCATCAAGCACTGCTTCCAACTCCGTCACAGCCTCAGTGATCAGATCAATTGGCTCTGGCAAATTATCAGGATCATCCAGTGATTCGTCTTTGAGCCATTTGATATCCAGATTGTAATGCCTGGCTTTAATATCATCAATGGAGAAAGCCCTGAATCGACCAGTCTCGCCTTGATCTAGTCGTTTACTGAAACCATTAGGATCATTGCCATAGCACTGTTCGAAGTCTGTGAACATCTCGGCAGTAAGAGGTCTGTCTTTTTTGGTACAGGAGGGGATATTAGAACGGCAGTCGTATATCCAGGTTTCCTTAGTTGCTTTACCCTTCTGAAAATATATCACGTTAGCTTGGGCATTAGCATAGGGAATGAAAGTTCCTCTGGGCAAGCGTAAGATAGTATGGAGATTACAATCTGCCATCAGGATTTCAAATACATCCCCTGCTTTGTCCTCAAAGAGGCAATTATCAGGCAATACGACTGCAGCCCTACCCCCTGGCTTAAGAATTGTGAGGATGTGCTGAAGGAAGTTCAGTTGCTTATTGGATGTGCGGATGGTGAAATCATCTCGTTCCGGTGCTTCTCCTGCTCCCTTGGTACCAAAAGGTGGATTGGTCAGGATCACATCATAACGTTCACCTTTGTCAGCCAAATAGATTGTATCTCCCAAGTAGATAGTTGGATTAAGCCCATGCAGAAACATATTCATCAATGCAAGCCGCCGGGGACGAGGTACCAGGTCTTGCCCGAAATAGGTATCGTCTTTAATCCTCTTGATCTGGTTTTGGGGAAGAGCACCCTTAGTTTCATGGATCAGCCATTCATAGGAGGCGATCAGGAAACCGCCTGTTCCGCAAGCTGGGTCACAAACCGTAATCGGCTGGTTAATGGGATCAGGTTTCATCAATCGAACTATGGACTGGATAAGGACCCGGGGAGTGAAATACTGCCCAGCCCCTTTCTTGCCTTCACTGGCAGCTTTTTCCAATAGACCTTCAAAGGCTTCAGCTTTTACGTCTACTCCCAGAGCTGACCAGTCTTCGCCATCGATCACATTGAGTATCTTCTTCAAGGCCACTGGATTGGCAAACTTGGGCATGGCTTGGGCAAAGATATCACCAAGGAGCCCAGGTGCTTCACGCAAGCTTTGGAGAACAGTAAGATAGTGGTCAGTAAGCGCTGTTCCGTTTTTCTCTTTAAGGGTAGTCCAATCGCAGTCAGCGGGCAGTTCAATTTCTTTTTCTTCTGCCATCTTGATAAAAAGCAGATAGGTGAGCTGTTCTATGTAATCGCCATAATCGATTCCATCATGGCGCATGGTATGGCACAAACCCCACAATTTGTTAACGACATCAGTCATGTATATACATTCTCCTTAAGCAGTAATCTTGAGGGTTATCTCTGTGATCAGGTCATCCAGCTGAAGCCCAAAGACCTTTCTGGCTCTGGCAAGGCCTCCATGCATCTCGAGGATCGGGATCAGATTGAAAGCTTGCTTATCCAGGGTCAGGTTCTGGATCAGATGTTCTTTTATGAAGGCGAGCCATTGCAACTGCTCAGAATTGAATTCATGGGCAGCAATCATCTCTCCGATCACCCTTTCAACCCTTTCGTGAGCTGTGAAAAGGGGATAGATATCATCCTCCGCATTGTGAATCATGGAGATGATATCAGCCATTGCCTTGTGCCCCGACTTCTCATGGGCTTTCTGGACTTTCTCCTCGTCAAAGCTATTTCTTTTAAGTTCGTTACGTAGTTCAGTGAGGGCCTCATAGCTCCACTTGTATGGGTTATTGAGCAGGATGGACAGGGCTTCGATCTTGTCTTTATTCTGCCTCACGAACTCAGCGAAGGCTTCCAGATAATCTTCCGGCTTCATTTGCTCATCACCGATTCGGAACATGTATTCGGAGCTCACGGAGTCTCTCTCAGCGTAATCGATGTAAAAGGGTTTCCTTGCCCGGTCATAATTGATCAATAGATCCTGGAACTTGGGATTTCTGAGAGTTCGCATCGTTGTGCTGAAATCATCCTTGAGCATTGCTTTCAGATTATCGGCAAAGCCTTTTACATCCCCATCCGGGATGTATGCTTCGAAAGCTTCCCTAGCCTTAGCGCTCATAGTCTCAGCAATCCTGCGCAGGCGTTTGATCAGGCGATTCTTGTTGTATTCTGGTTCGATGTTGTTCCAGATGTTTTCAATGATCTCCTGGATTGTAACGGTATGACCTTCCTCGCCTATCTCAATGGGAAAATCGTTGGTATTCTTGAAATACTGAATCAGGGTACCGTCGAAGCAATCAAAGATAGTGAAGCACTCTTTGTTAATTTCAGTGCACTTACGAGTGCCCCGGCCCAGCATCTGGGTCCAGAGGATGCGGGATTTTACAGGTCTGAGGAAAACAATGTATTCCAAAGCGGGGATATCTACCCCAGTGGAGAGCATATCGACTGTGACAACCACTGATGGCTCGGGACGGTTCCGAAAGCGTCTGATCTTCTCCAGAGGCTTATCCACATTGGGATTGCCGGTTATCTTCTGCACAAAGTCATCGCCTCGCATGAGAATCTCTCTGGCAGTGCGCACGAGCTGATCAGAATGGGACTTGTGCTGGATATCATTAACAGCGAAGATCAACGTTTTAGGGAATCTGCCAGTACGTTTTTCATGTTCTATGGCATAGCTAAAGATCTCAGTGAGGATCTTCCTATTACTGTCTAAAGACGTGATGTTCTGCTCTATCTCACTGGCATCGAACTCCCTTACATCGTCCAGGGCATCTATCCTTTCCTGGCCAGTCTCAGTGTCTTTTAAGCCGATCTTTTCGCCTTCGTTCAGAAAAATGCCATTGATCCGGACATTGGAGTTTATCTTAACAGCCTCATAATCCACCAGGAAGCCGTCTAATACTGCCTGTTCATAGGTGTAGCGATAAACCGGCTGCCCGAAGATAGCGGTGGTGTGGGCGGCAGGGGTGGCAGTCAGACCAACCTTGATGGCATCAAAATGGTTGATGGTATTCCGCCAAATCCCCTCATCTTTGGGAGTATAACCACGGTGGCATTCGTCTGCGATAATCACATCAAAGGCATTATTAGCAATCTCAAGTCTTACAGCATCATCGTCGAAGTCAGGATCATCACCTTGTAGAAAGCTATTCTCCCTGCCGAAGAGATTCATCGCCATGCGCTGGATGGTGCAGATATAGACGAATGACTTGGCAGTATCTGGTTGCGTAAGATAGCTATTGGGTAATACGCTTACATCAAACTTATCGCCTTCTTCAAAATCCTCACTTTGGAAGCGTTGGCTGAAAACTTCGTATTCCTGACTGAACTTATTGCGAGATGGGGTTTCAAAAGAGTGAAAGGCCACTGCAGCCTGCGCAGCTAATGCCCTACGATCCACCAGAAAAAGGACTCTCTTGGCAAGACCAGATTTTAGTAAGCGATAGATCATAGCCACGGCTGTGTAAGTTTTCCCAGTACCCGTAGCCATCGCCAGCATCATCACTCTTTTGCCATTTATGATAGTGCTTTCAATTGATTGTATGGCTTCGGTTTGGTAGTAACGTATTTTATCCAGATCTATCGGATTCAGATGGAACCACTCGTAAGCATTGCCAACGGCTTGATTGAACATATCATTCATTGCCTGGCTTGTGTGGAATCCACTGAGTTCACGGGCATAGTATGAAGAACCCCTCAGATCTGCAAACCAGATGCGGGTCCCATTGGTCGCATAGATGAAGGGAGTCCGAAAAGCGTTCCATTCCCCCAGTGTGTTAGGACATCCTAGAGAATAGCGTTTTGCCTGTTCTAATGCGTTTTGGGCATCAATCGAAACTCTCTTCGCTTCAATAATGCCTAACAACTTACCTTGGACAAATAGCGCATAGTCGGCAAATCCATTCTGGGTGGGATATTCTTCCACTGCATGATGCGAAAGAAATGTTGTATCCCTTACTTGGCTATAATGGATTATCTCCCATGCTGGATTCAATGACCGAAGCTGTGTATCAATGCGTTGTTTTCGAGTTAGCCATTCACTTTCGTACACGTTCAACCTACAATTCCTATCATCACTACATTGCCTTATCGATATTTATCAAGCTTGTTACCCTGGGAATCTACCCAATCAACATATCCACTCGATGCTCTTCCCAGAACGAGATGTGAAGCGGGAGAGGGTGCATTGAATACTGTGTCTTTTGTCAGTAAATACTTAGTTCCAGAAGGGTCTAGTTGTAACAATCCAGATTCAATCATTTTTTTCTTTTTTTCAAGGTAATTCCCCTTGAATGTAGGTGTATGATTCTTAACGATTTCGGAACCCTTGTATAGAGTGAATTTCTTTGTCTTGATATTATAGCATCCTGAAGCATTCACTCCTCTAGCTGATATGAAGGCTTCAATGCAATCATCAGGGGGCGGAGGGGGTGGGGGTGGTGGCGGAGTGCCTCCACCAGGAATGGTTTTATCCCACAGCCTTTTTATCTCTTCCATTTCAACGTCGAGATTCTCATTTTGCTTCAACAAGCGTTGGGTGATTAGATGCTCTGATAATCCAGTAGCTTGAGCAATTTGGATGGCTTGTAGTTTAAACTTCTGAACCAGCATTATTCTACCCAGCTCTTCAAACATCAGTTCAGCTTTATCTTGAGCCTTCTTTCTGAAATTATCTCTATGCAATATGTCATTGAAGAAAGTCACTAATGATTCTATCTCGTCTTGTTCAAGATCTAGTTGTGCAAACAATGTGTCCTTGAAGTAACCACCTATAGCAGGCACATAAAAGCGCCAAACAACACCATCAGTAAGTATCCCAATCGCTATTCGATGATGACCGGTATAAGCATGTAGTTGATCTTCGCAGTCTTTTAACGCAGGTAAGAGTTTGCCTGGAGCTTTGATCTCCATAAAAACTTCAGCAGCTTTGGGTTTATTGTCTGAAAGAAATAAGGCTACATCGACCCTTCCATTAGAATCTTTTGGGAGTAATTGAGTTGGGACTTTCTCCACTTTGTATTCGGTATAAAACTCAGCAGGATTCCAAACATCCCACCCTAATTTTTGGCATATTCGCCCTACAAGCGAAAATCGGACGTGTTGCTCATCAGAGAACACACCGTCTTTAAGCAACTTCCTGACATGTTCAATTACTTCTTTCATTCGTCCCTCTTACCTTACTTTTTCCCTGTTTGCAACTAAACTATCATGGTTGTATTTGTCAATAGCAAAATCATTGGCATTCCCATATTTTTTTACCGGAGCCTTATTTTCATTTGGTGTTGGTCGATACGTTCTGCTAAGCTTAGTTTTCGTTTATACTGGATAATAAAGTTAATGCATACTGAAATGACTTCAGCTATTCTATAGTATATGAATTCTTTAGGTATAGACAAATCTTCTTTTTTGTAGTTTATTATTTTAGGGAATCCAACAGCGAATTTGGCAAGATACTTTTTAGACACATAGATGAAGAACAATGCTAAAGCCATGAAAGCATTAAGATTTTTCATACCTTGATAGCTACCCAATCTCATAGTTTCCCATTTCATACTTTGCTTCATTTGACGATGAACTTCTTCAATTGCCCAACGCTTTTTATAAACGACTATTGCTTTCGCAACCAGCTCCAAATCAAGCATATCTTGGCTTGCAAAATCACATAATAGATAAAAGTCGTTTCTTTTTTGAAAACCTTTTCTAAATATCCGCGATACAACCAAACTAATCTCTACTGTATTTGATTTTTTACTGGGATGGTCATCGGTTCTGACATTAATTCTTCTGGTGGCGCAGTGAAATACTTCATTTGCTTTGAGCCCAGGCAATTCATACTTGAACTCCATTTCGTTTACGATTTTGTTGAAATTGATTTCTTCAAATCCTTCTTTAACAGCCCGATCACCCTTGCCACGAATGACAAAACGAATCCCATTGTAAACTAAAAACTCTATCAGCTTACGGTCATCAAATCCTCTATCAAACACATAAGTGCCTTTACCGTTAAAGGCCAACTCCATATCGATAATTGCATCTTGCATAATCTGTTTAGCTGAGTCATATTCCATATTAGGTGCAATCAAACGACTAAAAACTGGTAAGAGCATATATGAATCTTTGTTGGGAGTATAGGCCACAATGTTGACTAATAGATACCCATTGGTACTTTTACCTTCGCTACCATTATAAATCTTCTGCAAACCTTCCATCTTTTTTGCATAAGGTTTTTCAATGTCACTTTCATCAACGATGAAGATGGTTTCATCTGTAATATAGGGTTTTGCCAACTGTAACAGCGTTTTACCAATGTGCTCAACATAGTCGTCGTCGCGCAAATTCCGATATAAACGCTCAGAAGAAGATTTGGTGGATACATTATCTTGGATAAATTTTGCGATATTATGTACAGAAGGTGATCCAGTTCCACACAATCCCATTAGCATATCTTTTATGAATTTTTGTTTGGGTTTAGAAAGTCCTTCTGCTGCTTTTTTACTGAAGCAAGATAATCTCCCTTGTACGAATTCGGTGGTTTCATTCTGTATTGCTATCATTGTGGTCTCCTTATGTTTAATTGATCCCATAATTGTGAGACCGCTATTTTTGTAAAGCTTTTTTTTTCAAATTATTATAATTGTTTTTTGTCCAAAAAAATGAGTTATCCACAGGGTAAATCAAGCGTTATTTAAACTATTTTCAAAATTTAGACACAAAGTTCATCTCACCCCCAAGAAAATGCTTCTATTAAAGTATTATGAGCTTTAAATGGCATAAAATTCTCGATTGCCAATTTTGTTTACGAAAATTTTTGAGGGAAAATCCATTTTTTCACTGAATAACAAAATTAATACTTTGGACATTTACACCATATATCTAACTATACAACAGTATGTTATGACTTATCCACATCGTTTTTTTGTGGGAATGCCTTCAAAATCATTGGCATCCTTGCCCATCCTGATTTGTCAGCTATGTGGGGAATGCTTTCCTGGCTCCGGATCAATGATCACATCTGGAACAAGGAGATAGTATGACCGAAGCATTGATGAACCGAATCAAAGCTCAGTTAGTCAGACATGAAGGTCTGCGGCTGAAGCCATACCGCTGCACTGCAGGCAAACTGACCATCGGTATCGGCCGCAATCTTGATGACCGGGGCATCTCCCAGAAAGAGGCTTATGCCTTGCTGGAGCGAGATATCCTGGACTTCGAGCAGCAGCTTCTGAACGCGATTCCCGATGTCTATAATGGGCTTGATGAGGTGCGCCAGTCGGTGTTACTCAACATGTGCTTCAACCTTGGGTTGAAGGGACTGCTAGAGTTTAAGAACACTCTGGCTTTTATCGGTGCCGGAGACTGGGAACGGGCCGCCAACAACATGCTGGCCTCCAAGTGGGCGAAGCAGGTTGGCATGAGAGCGATTGAACTTTCCGAGATGATGAGGAAGGGCAAGTGATCGCCATCCCGGTCGAGACCGATATCATGCTTGCTATCCTCAATCTGCCCAAGGAGATGGCTAACAATGGCATCTTCAAAGAACATCAAGGTCTGGTTATGGAGATGATCCGCAGCATTGTGGAGCAGGAGTATTATGATCGGGCTATCCAAGAGGATCTGCCGGAACAGGACCCGCTGCTGATCTCTTTTCGTTTTGGGTTCTGTTTCCTGATGCTGCACAGTACTTGCGAGTTTCTCAATTTGAAGACCCTGGGCGAGGGAATAGTCAAGACCGTAGGATTAGACCAATCTGCCACCGAATTGCTCACAGGGAGCGAAATAGACGCCTTCAAAGCCAACCTTGAGCTAAGAGCACTTACCATCCTGCAAGCCTATCTCAATCCTGCAGGTATGGATCGACTGAATGAACTCAAGCCCAGACAGCCTCGTCCGATTCGAGTGGGAGTGATCTAATGTCAGATCGTGACTTTACTTCTCCTGAGGAACTGATGATCGAGATCTACCGGGCTATCTATACCGCTCTGGAGAGCAGACTGCATCTCATCGGTTCTGTGATCGATGCCGAGTCTCGCAAGGAGATTCTGGCACAGCAGATCTATGACAAGGGCGACTTCTATGTCAATACGGGTTATCTGCTCCAGACCACTGATACAGCCATGATACTGAGAGTAGGTTCCAATGTGCGTCATGAGCCTTTCGTTTTGGGCGGTAAAGTGCCTTCCTGGACTCCGATCGCTCCACTTATAGCTTGGGTCGAACGCAAGCACCTGTCTTGGACTGATAAAGAGACAGGTAAAGCTCTGACTGTAGCCGAGATCGCCTATCTCATTAGGGGCAAGATCAAGCGGGAAGGCATTGCTGCCCGTAACGTATTCGCTTCTGTAATCGCTAACCGGGAGCAGTGGATATACCAACAATTGAACGATATCGAGGTGAGCCTGTGACCGCTCTTGAGAAGTACCAAGCAGATCGCAGCCGCATATCTGAAGCTTTGAAACTGGCAGGTGTTGCCGAGACTCTCTTCAACAAGGACAACATCCCCAAGAACCTGCCTTGCGCCATCCTGATCTTGGATTCCGAGACAGGCAAGAATGGTACATCAAGACAGTATGTGGACACCGATATCGCCTGGACGGTCTTCCTGATCGTCAATGCACAGAATGTATCCGATCCTGACTCTGAACTTTATTCGCTAAAAGAGAAATTCAGGGGTATATACCTTAAACTCATGAACAGAGACCTGCCCAGTATCGAATACTATACAAGCCGTATAGACGGTACCAGACTGGTCAGGATCGCCAAGATTGACCTGCTGAAGAGCGGCACCGGAGCGGGATCGTGAGAGTGATGCGTATCGGTGCCTACAACCTGGCGATCAGCTCAGCCAGTGATCTCCTGGAGAGCAAGTACAAGCCGGAACCCATAGATCTTTCCAAGTATCAGCGGATCGGCAAGCAGTTGGTATCCAAGGCTGCAGAGACTAAGAAAGTGGTCTCTCAGCCCTATTCGATGAGTAATCTGCTTAATCTCCTGGATACCGATGAGTACCACTCCGGCTGTATCGATGCCCTGACCATGGCTACCATCATGCAGTTTGACTGCAAGAACAGCCAGGTCAAGGCCTGGATGGAAGAGGCTGAGTTCCCTGCCTGTGAAGACCAGACTACCATCCTGGCAGAGCTGATGAAGTTCTATCTGGCCTGTGGTAATGGCTTCCTGATCAAGATGCGCAACGCTCAGGGTCAGTGGATGGGACTGGAGCGCATGCTGCCATCTGAAGTGCAGATCGTGGAAAACTATGACGAGTTCGGCTTCTTCAAGCCTAACTACATCCAGGTCAAGAACAACCAGAAGAAGGACTTCGCCTACGAGGACATCATCCACGTGAAGAAGTCCACACATAGATCAAATGCCTGGGGCCTGGCCTGTCTGCCCATAGCCATCAACATCGAGATCTTGGGCGAGATCAAGACCTTCGACTACAACAACTTCAAGAACGGTCTCATGATCGACTACTTCGTGATTGTGGAAGGTGGCACCCTTAGAGATGGCACAGTCACTGATGAGCAGGGCAATGAAGTGCTGACCGATGCCTATACTGAGATTGAGAAAGCCTTAACCGAGGTCAAAGGCAATGCCAAGAGCCACTCCACAGTCCTGATCGAGAGTGAGAGCCGGGACGTGAAGATACGCCTTGAGCCACTCCGTCAACAGGACAGAGAAGGTGGCTTCCTGGGACTTAAGAAAGACCTCAGGGAAGGCATCCTCGCTTATCACAGAGTTCCTGCCAGGATAGTCTCTCAGCTTATCCCAGGGCAGCTTGGTGGCGATAACAGCAGCGATATGAGGATGTTCTACCAGTTCGTGGTCAGACCGCTGCAGAACCGCCTGGCATTAGCCTTGGCTAACGAGTTCAATTTTGACTTCGGCTGGAGTGTGAAGCCTGATGACTTCAACTTCGGCAACCTGACCGAGGTGCTGCAAACAGCTGACGAAAAGCTTTTCATGCAAAACAGGAACTTCGGAGCGCAATAACTATGCACAACTACATAACTGACAATCAACAACAAGGAGGTAGCGTGAATCGTAAACGCACCATACTCAAGGGAGAACTCCGTAACGTGGAAGTCGAGTTAGTCTCGCTTCTGTTCGATGAAATGACTCCAGCCAATCAGAAGGGCTTTGTGGTCAAGAATGCCTTAGGCAGAAGCTTTGAACACAAGATCAACTCCACCAAGTTCAAGAGTGAAACCAGCGGCACCCAGGGACGGCTCTTCGTCACCCTGATGGAGCCCAACATCCACGACTCGCAAGGCGATTACTACTCCCGAGACGAGATTCAGAAGGCCTGTGACCACTTCGCCAAGCATGGCTTAGTCGGCAAGTGCGATGTGAATCACAACATGCAGCCCGTACCGGAGTTTACCGTAGTCGAGAACTACATCCTCAAGACCAGTGACAGAGAGCATTTTCCCGATGCTAAAGTCGGCTCTTGGGTGCAAGTTCTCAAGTGCGAAGATCTCAACTCTGATCTCTGGCAGAAGGTCGAGAAAGGCGAGTTCAATGGTGTCTCGATATACGGACGAGCCGATGACTACCGCAGTGCGGAAGCGAGTCTTGCCGAGATCAAGAATGAACTCAATTCGCTTCGTAAGGTAGCGGAGCACAACAACAACTCCGAGCTGCAGAAGGGCATTACTGCCATTACTGAGAAGATCAGTGAACTGGAGAAGGGCAATCCGAATCTCCAGCTTGGCGATGCAATCCATAGCATCGAGAAGAGCCTCAAAGACCTCTCTGTCACCATGAGCAGAGCTATCTCCAAGAGCATTCCCGGTGAGCCTGATGCTAACCAGTCCAATGTGGACAAAGAGGTTACCATCGATGGTAACAAGATCATGGTCAAGGCCAGCCATCGTGAGATCTACAAAGGCATCTCGGATGTAGACTCCGGCAAGGCCATGAACATCCTGACAGCCAACACCACTTCTCTGTTCATCGATGAGGTGATTGGATCGCAGCCCGGTGATACCCTCTCGGATATCTCTGTCCTGCCACTACTGAAAGACGAGAAGATCGACGTCGGCTTGATTGATGACCTGGTTTTCAAGAACTCCCTCGATGGAGCTCTGACCGCCCAGAACGTAAGCACAGCCGATCTCTCCGTTCCCACCGGGATACTCAATGCCGAGTTCACCCTGGGACGTGATGTGGTCGAGTTCTACAAGGACAAGTACGGTGAAGATGCCTTCGGAGCCTACGTGGAGAACCACATCGCCAAGAAGACTGAGAAGGCCATTCGCTTGCTGCTCTTCAAGGGTGACAGAGCCTCCGCCACTGCCAAGATCAAGGCTTTGGATGGAGTGGTCAAACTGGCTACTACTGCCACCGACGTCACCAACCTCTCCAAGACCACCTACAATGACTGGGCGAAGCGCTTTGAAGCCGCTCTGCTGGCATTCTCCGATGAGATGTTGGAAGAGCAGGAGAACTTCAAGTTCTACGTGGCTCACAAGGACCTGATCCGTATCAGAGCCGAACTCGCCAAGCGTGAGACCGGAGCCGGAGATCGCTTGCTGCTCGAAGGCGGCAACGTTTCTTTTGCGGGTATCCCCGTTAAGCCACGTCTCATGGATGCCGATTACATCATCGGCGGTCTGCCCAAGTTCATCATCGTCGGCTATCGCACCGATGCCGAACTCAAAGTCGAACACCACGGAAGCGATTGGAAGTACCACTGGTACATCCGAATCCGGCCCGGCATCACCTATATCTCGGGCTTCGTGAAAGTGTTCAAGTTAACCACCTAAGCGAGTACAAGGAGACTCTATGGACTTCATCTTCGCCAATCAGGAGTTTATCCTCGGTCTGGTCTCAGCCCTGGTAGTCTGGATCATATCCCGCACTACCGGCACACTGATCGACAAGGCCAAGGTCAACTCGGCTCTGGCCATCATCCTGGACATCATCCAGGATATCAAGATCAACCCTGCCACCAAGGACCTGGATGACTATGCCAAGAAGCAACTGGCAGTGGAGCGAGCTACCAAGTCCCTCCCGGCCAAGCAGACCAATGTCATCCTCAAGGTCTTCGGCACTATCGGAGGAGCCATCGAATATGTGTTCCACAACCGCAAATGGCTCTTTAGTATCGGTAAGGCGATCAAAGGGGTGTTCTGATGCCCCAGCCTATTTCGCAGCCCACCTATCCCTCCAACATGACCGAGGGTGATCTGAGCTTCAGCAAGCTAATGGATGTGTTGATTGCCGATTTCGTCTATTTCGGGATCGGCACCTACGACCAATTATCCATAGAGACGCTGTATGCCACTCAAGCCTCGGTCAAGACGGAACTAAGTACCAACTTTGACCTACTTGGTGAACTGGCCGAGAAACCCGGCAAGACGGACTCTAAGCTAACCAAGCTCAAGACCCGCAATTATACCATCCCGGGCAAGCGCACCAGTACGGTCGAACTCAACATATCCGGACTATCCACCAAGCAGAAGAACTTCCTGGAAAGCACCCTGTTCATGAGCAAGGATACCACCATCGTAGTGGCTTCCAAGGAACTGGATCGGGTGGTGATCTTCACCGGACTACGCTGGACAGTCGACTGGTCGGGAGAGGCTGACGGCCTCTTCAACGTTGTCATCTCCACCGAGTTCTCTGGAGTGACATCCAACAAGATCTTCCTGCTCAAGGATATCCCTCCGGGAGTATAAGATCACTGCTCTTCGCAACTACACTCGAAAACAAGGAACTGCTATGGACTGCCAGTGCAAACCTGAGATCAAAGAGAAAATCGATTCGGTTCACGAGGAGATCTATGGCAATGGTGACAGTAGCAAGTCACTGGTAACCAGAATGGCGAGAGTGGAGACGAACATGAAGATACTGCTAACCGTCTCCACCTCGCAATTCCTGCTCTTACTAGGCATTGCCCTCGAAATGTTCTTTGGTAAATAAGAAAAGGATTATTCTATGAAGCGAGAACCAAAACTCAGCTATAGCCAACTGCGGCAAATACTATGTCTCACGATCTCGAATGCTACCCTCAAAGCCAAGCTTGAGGACTTCCTCTCCGGCAAGGTAGCCAAAGTGAGTGAGCTGGAACTACTAGAACTGATCAGCCAATCGGAAGCAGATAAAGAAATGATCCGCATCATCTCAAACCAGGACCCGGACAATATGGATGCTCTTGAAGCACTGGAGTATATCTCCGCTTTTTTCGTCTATATCAGAGCCAACAAAGAGAGGTTCGCAAGTTGGCTCGGGAGTTTCGGATTGGCGGTAACGGCGTCTCCAGATACCCCTTCGAGAGGTTCGAAATGATCCTGCGTAAACTGGGCTTCACCAATGAAGATTTCAACAATATGACACTTCCCGAACTGTACCTTCGGCTCTGTATCACTGACCCGAAAGGGGACGCATAATGGATGCGATCATCGGTTGGATAGGCGGTAAACGCCTACTGAGAAAGGTTATCGCTCCCTACGTTCCCAAGGACATCAAAGGCTATATCGAGCCCTTCGGTGGGGCTGCCTGGATGCTCCTCTACAAAGACAAGTGGGGAGATCTGGAAGTCTATAACGATCTGGATAACCGCCTGGTCAACCTGTTCATGCAGGTGAAGTACCATCCTGATGAACTGATCAAAGAGTTAGACTGGTTAGTAGCCAGCCGCAAGCTCTTTGGCGATATCCTCAAGCAAGAAGGTCTTACCGAGATACAGCGGGCTGCCAGGTTCATGTTCCTGATTACCAGATCATTCGGAAGTAAAGGTGACAGCTTCGGCACCTCTCAGAAGCGTGGTACTTCCAGTATGTATAACCGTCTGGAGCGCATCAAAGAACTGCACAGACGCTTAGATATGGTTATCATCGAGAACCTCTCCTATGAGAAGGTGATAGAGAAGTACGATACCAAGAGCAACTTCTTCTACTGTGATCCACCTTACATGCTGGGTTATACCTATGAGAACTCCAAGCAGTTCAGCCATGAAGCCTTGCGAGACATTCTGAAGGGTATCAAGGGCAGGTTCATCCTATCATACGATGACAACCCGGAAGTACTCAAGCTATACAAAGGCTATGATATCAGGCATGTCACACGAACCAAGGGCATCAACCGCAAGGAAGGTAAGTCCGAGTTCAATGAAGTGATCATTGCCAACTTCGATTTGGTAGACTTTGATCCAGAAGCCGCGAAAGCAAAACCTAAAACCACCAAAGAGATCAGGGGGATATCGTGAACAGCATCATCTCCTGGGTAGGTGGCAAGCGTCTCCTGAGAAAGAAGATACTGCCACTCATCCCTAAGCACGACATCTACTGTGAGGTCTTTGGCGGTGCTGCCTGGATACTATTCGGGAAGTCACCTAACAAGGAAGACTGGCAGCTATCTAAGAAGAGCCGCTATACTGAGGTCTACAATGACATCAATGGCGATCTGGTCAACTTCTGGAAGTACATCAAGAACCATCCCGAAGCCTTCGTAACTGAACTCAACAACTATCTGATCGCCAGAGAGATGTTCGATAACTTCATGAAGCATGAGCCCAGAACCGAGTTGGAGAGAGCGATCAAGTTCTACTACAACCTTGCCTGCAGCTATGGCTCACGATCCAAGAACTTCTGTGTCAATCAGGGCTACAAGTACATGCCCCTGAGGAATCTGGACAAAGTTAAGGATGCATCGGAACGTCTGCGGCACGTAATCATCGAGAAGCAGCCCTGGGAGAAGATCGTAGCCCGGTTCGACCAGCCCCATACGTTCTTCTATCTGGACCCTCCCTACTATACCAAGGAGCACATCTACGAACGTGAAGACGCAGACGCTTTCAACCAGCATGATGAGTTGGCAGAAGCCTTGAAACAGATCAAGGGAAAGTTCCTGCTATCCTACAACAACGATCCTTACATCAAGCAGCTATACGATAGCTGCATCATTGAAGAAGTAGAGACGCAGTACTCAGTGTCTGGGGCTTTTCAGACCGAAGTTGAATTATTGATTAGGAATTACTAACTTGCTAACAATCTGTATTTGCTTTGATTCCTGCCATAAAATTATCGGCAATGGGAGTGATAGTTGTTATGTAGTGGATACTGCCGTCTCCCTTTTCACCTTTGGCAGCCTCTAAGTAGCCTTCGAAAGTATCATGTTTCTCATTACAAAGAACATCTCTACCACTCCACATAAGAGCAAGGACATACTGCAATTGTTCCTCTGTAAGGTTTCTTAATGCTTCTTTCAAAGATTCTTCATCAGCATGTGTTTCATATCTCTTGGCAAAAGCTTGTGGAGAGGCATAATCTGTCCCCATTGATTTGGGATTGTAGTCCAAGCCTCTTCTCTCTTGAACCTGCAACATCAGGTCATACAAATTGGTCAAAACGTCACATGGTAGCATATTTTTGCTCCTTAAATCAAACTAAAGCTATACAATTGCTCCTAAGTGTTTCGTCAAGAAAAAATGCCAGACCTAACCTTTAAACTCGTTCTTGTCACCAATGATGCCAGTCTCAAGCTTGCCGAAGTCAAGCAGGAGGCGGAGTCCGCTCAGTCTGCGGTGGAGAAACCTGCTGCTGTTAAGATCACAGCGGAACAGGCTCTGGCTACCATTCGTGACGTGAAGATCGCAGTGGATGGAGTCATGCAGGTGGTGGGCGGTCTGGTCAGATCTATGAACGGGCTGCTCGATGCCTCACTGGGTCAGAGACAGGCCATGACTCTGGCTTCAATAGCCTTTGGCGAAGCTGCTGGGGAGATGGGCAACTTTGCATCCTCGATGCAGCAGGTGACTAACTTTGAGGATGATCAGCTCTTGTCTCTGATGTCCAAGCTGTCCCAGACCTTCAAACTCAACAAGGATGAGATTCAACAGCTTGTGCCGGTACTACTGGATTTTACCGAAGCCAATAAAGCCACCGGGATGAGCGTGGAATCTGCCTTCGATCTCATGGGTCGTGCTCTGAATGGGCATACCGAGATGCTTGGCAGATATGGCATTGAGTTGGATGATACCCGTTTGAAGACAGAAGGCGTATCCTATCTGGTGGAGAAGCTTGGTGAGGACTATGGCGGAACTGCCACTGCTCTGGCTGATCTGCGCTTGCAGAATGCCAATGCCTGGGGAGATATCCAGGAGACAGTGGGAGATATGCTGACCACTCTGATCAATCCCCTCCTTAATGGACTGAAGCTGCTCATGGATGCATACAACAGCCTATCTCCGGTGATGAAAGGCTTCGTGGCAGGGATAGTGATTGCCATCCCCATCATAGGAACGGTAACCACTGCAGTCACCGCTCTTACGGCAGCCTATCATGCCCTGCAGGTAGCCATGAACCCGGTTGCGGGGATCATCGGCATAGCTGTGGGTGCCTTGTCCGCTCTGGGCTTTGGACTGGCTGCGGCATCAACTAAGACCGATGCTGTAACCACTGCTCAAAGAAGCATGAAAGACGAGATCAAGGATGCGGAACGTCAGGTCTCGGTGGAAGCCGAGAAGTTCAGTTTGCTGGCTTCCCGGTTACTGGAACTGCGCTCCGCTTCATCTCTTACTGCAGCAGATAAGCGGGAGATGAAGAATGTAATCAAGTCTTTGAATGATAACTACTCTGAGTATCTTGGCAATATCAACTTGGAAACGACAGCCTACAATAACCTGGCAACTGCCCTGCGAGCCGCTTCCGAAGCATTGGTGCAGAAGAAGATATCGGAGATCTACGGTGAGAGATATAATGCTCAGATCAGGAGAGTGGCTGAGCTACAGATAGAGGTCGACTCACAGCAGGCAGAAGTTGATAGGGTTCGAGCCCGCAGACAGCAGCTAATGAACTCGGTGGACTGGGAGTTCCTGACCAGTGATCGTAACGCTATGGGATTCAATCCAGCTTCATACTTCGGTAATGATGGTGAGTGGCTCAAGTTAGAGAGACGGCTCAACCAATTCGGAGCCTTAACTGGACAACTGCAGGCTGCCAAGAATGATCTACAGCAGATAGGAGCAGCATATAGACAAGCTATGTTGGATGCGCCTGACTTGAGTTTCAATCCCGGAGGTGGATCAGGAGGTGGTTCATCAAGTCCTGCACCTAATCCTGCCGCATCCGAAGCTGAAGCCAGACGCAGGGAAGCGTTACGCTTGATGGAAGAGCTTGCCCGATTAAGGCAAACAGAGACAGATCGAATAGCAGCTGAATACCAGAGAAGGCTGGCCCTGATAAGGGAGTTCACTCAAGATGGCAGTGAAGATGAACGACAGGCCATCGAGAACCTGGATGCCTGGAAGACCCAACAGGATAATGAGATTACCACCAAGGAGAAGGATGCTGTCCAAGCCAGATACAAGGCTGAGATCGACTACTTCTCCAATCTGGAGAACCTGGGAGTCAATTCCTATACCGCTCTCAAGGCCAGCATGGAAGAGTATTATGCTTGGGCTCAGCAGAATCTTCCGGAGAAGGAACAGCAGCTTATCCAGGCTCAGATTGCCGAGGTCAATGCCCGTAATGCCAAACTGCTCCAGGAACGTCAGGATGAAGAGAAAGCCAAGCTGCAGGAACTGCAGGACATCAGAGATGAGTTCTACTCTCGTGACCTAGATAACGTCGGTGATAGCTACAGCAAGCAGCTTTTGGAAGTGGATAAGTACTATGAGAAGATGAAAGCCAAGCTCCTGGAAGCCGGTTATACTGAAGTGGAGATCGAACGGCAGAAGCAAGAGACTCTGAACACCCTCAGAACCAATCATCAGCTTCAGGTAGCTAGTGGCATCTCCAAGATATTCGGTGACCTTGCCTCTGCTCAGGATAAGGACACCGAGCGTGGCTTCAAGCTGTGGAAGGCATCAGCAATAGCTCAAGGTTATGTGGATACCTTCTCTGCCACCATTGGAGCCTATAAGTCCATGATCGGTATTCCCGTAGTAGGTCCCGGACTGGCGGTTGCAGCGGCTGCAGCTGCGATGGCTGCCGGTATCGCTAACATCGCCAGGATCAGTGCCACCAAGTTCGAAAAGAAGGCAACTGGCGGACTCTTAACCGGACCCTCTCATGACCAGGGCGGCATCCTGATCGAAGCTGAAGGTGACGAGTATGTTACCGCCAAAGATCGAGTCAAGGCACTGGGCAGGAACCTTTTTGACTTCCTCAACTTCGCACCTCTGGATCAGGTTAAGCTGGCCTTTGCATCTATGCCTGTTCCCTCGGTGCCTATTCCCAGTAACGTGGGCTCATATTATGCCACTGGTGGCGCTATCTCTTCCGGAGGCGGTATGAATACCCTGATCGACCTGATAGCCGCAATGAAAGACGAGATCGTCTCACTCAAGCAAACGGTAATGGACTCCAAGCCTATCATCGAGGTCAATGTAGATCCTCTTTCCAATGATCCCGTTAAGATTAGCGAGATTGCTGATACAGGCAAGATGATCAGGAGTGAAGTCTAATGCCTAATCTCTTTAAGATCGACTTCATACAAGGCAAGACCGATGCTGCTGACTATAATCAGGTCAAGCACAGCCTGACCGATACCGCTGCCAATAGATCTATCATCAGCCTCTCGGTTTCAGCCGATAAGCTGCAATCGGTCTCCAACTACAGTCGTGAACCCAAGCGACTGGTCTTCGAGTGCTTTCCCACTACCTGGATACAGGACAACATCCTGAGTGGGAGCAACGAACATGAGCGTTATGTGTCTCATTTCGAGGTCAAAGTCTATCGAGATGCAGCCTTGTTCTTTACAGGCATAATAGACACTTCCCAACTGAGCTTTGATGTATCATCCGGCATTCTCAAGATCACCTGTTACGATAAGATCAAGCTACTATCTCTGTTCTCCGATCTCAATCACTACTATTCGCTTACCTCAGGTTACCAACCGATCTGGATACTGGGCTACTTCATTCAGGACATCGAGCAGAGGATACCCATCAACATCCCCTATAGTAACCAGTTCAACTTGCCTACCTTGAACATCAGCTACAGCAATGCTTTGACTATAGCCCATATTGACTTCGATGATCTGGTTCAGTTTCCCAACCCTACCGGAGGCTGGACATACACTTATGATAACTCCGGCTGGCCGGGTCCGCAGTGGGGATATCTGATCGATACCATCGCCAACCGCATGAGCTTCGTCTTTGCTTATAAGAAGGTAATCAAGGCTACCTATCCCAGTCCTGCTACTACAAGGTACCAAGGCCGCTATCGTGGCCGTATATACAAGTTCTTCAACAACATCTGCCCGGTAGTGATCGAGTATGAAGAGAAGACCGATTGGGTGGAAGACCTGGCTTCCCTTGAGAATTCTGCCAATGAGTTCATCGGTTTCTATCTTGAGAACGGCATCTCTGAAACCAACCTCTATAATGGCCTGGTCTCTGTGGGCTCAATCGATGGTCGCAGTTATGGCAGTAGCCAGTACGTTAACCACTGGATTGAAGCCCACTTTCATGGCAATCTCTTCCCGGCTAAGCTGTTCCCCGGCAAGGCCTATGAGAACTATACTGATGAGCAGACCGATAACATCAAAGCTCTGCAGGCGATGCTCATGCTTTATAATGCCACTATCTTCAGCAATCCCCAAGGCCAGATAGTCCTCAAGAACAAGGATGCCTATGGTAGCTCAGTGATAGACATCGATTCAGATGATGTGGTCGACTTCGTAACCAAGCGGGGCAATCCTGAGAAACCGCAGATAAGCTCATTGGATATCTTGGCAGGAAATACCACTCAACTCCAGAGCCTGATCAAAGACTATCTGATCGACTTCCATGACTCCAAGTGGAGCTGCGAAGCCACCATCGATCAACTCAGTAAATACAACCTCACTCTTCAGTCCAAGATACGCATCCAGAATCAGATCTATGCCATAACCGAACTGGAGCGCAACTACATCGATGATGAATACAAGGTGAAGGCATGGCTATTATAAAGGGCTTCAAGCTCATCCGCTGGGCTGATGACGGCATATATTACTTCTTCTGCCAGAACGGGCAGGTTGAGTATGCCCCCAGTCAGAAATACCGCATCGAGAAAAAGAATGCTTATGATCCCACAATCATCCACCGCAGAGAAGCTTATCGGGAAGACTCCTTTGATCTGGATGCGGTACTTGAGCCATCCGAATACTATAGTCTGATGAGCTTTCTCCTCAGTCCCGGTAGGCTCTATCTGGAATACACCGCCTACAACAGCATCAACAGCCAGTTCCCGGTCACCATCGCTCAACTTCCCAAGTGTCCTGATGATCTGCACGAGTATCCCACCAAGGTCAAGTTCAGCCTGGAATCCAGATACATCGGCTCGCCCGGCTACATCGACTTCGGCATCATTATTATCACCGACTTTGACGAAACGGTGATTCCACATTCCTAATCCTTAACAATCATAAAAGGAGCATACATGTATAAGTTCGCCATCGGCTACTATACAATGGAAGGTACAGAACGAAAGCCTCAATCGGGGGTCGATATCCGACTTCTCAGGCCCGGTCAATCTTGGGCAGAAGGCAAGAAGCTCATCGAGACCACCCCCAACTCAGGATACTATGAGATCGGAATCGAAGATGAAGCCGACTGTGGTTTCTATGAGATATGGGACAACGTAGGCAATACCCAAGGCCAGTTCAGTGGTAAGACCTGCACCATCGGCAAACTTGATGCCAGAGGCCTACAGAACAACTGCATCTATGGTAATCACATCCTGGATGGAGTGGTAACTGGAAGCAAGATCGCCAATGCAGCCATCGGCACCGAACACTTGCAGAACGGCCTCTTATCACTCAATAAGCTGCAATACGAGATACAGGATCAAGATAAGGGGATAGGCGATAACAGCCAAAGCAGCCCTGCAAAGCTGACTGAAGATAAGATCATCACCCACACACTGGATAAGGAGTATCAGGAGCTGCCGCATATCTTCCTGACTAACCGATGCGATGCCTTCCTCTTCATAGCCGATGTCAAACTCGATGGTAACAGGGTAACTATCATGATCGGGATCAGCCAAGTCTATACTGCCTCCGAGCCTTTCTATACCCTGATTGCCCTCGCTAAATGATGCCCAAGAGATAAACCCGGCAGAACCGGGTTAGTGAGTAGGTTAGCTAATGATTATCTCTTCTTTTCGAGCCGGCAGATCAGCTCAGCCATCAAGTTGATCATCTCCTTGTAGTCTCCGCATTCCCAGGCATCATCAGCCCTGGTCTTGATCTCGTCCTCACTCATCTTCTCCGACTGCAGCCAGGGACCTCGGAACTGATTCCACCAGCTCTTGTAGTGGACTTCTATAGTCGTAGGATCATCATGCAGTATCTCTTCGATTGGCTGTTCAGTCCCATCGTCATGCATCAGAATAAATTGGCTGCCTGATTGAACCAGCTCCTCCAGCGTTACCTGGCCTTTGCGATTCTTGTTTTGCTTGGTCATCTTGATCTCCTTCTCGGTTACCCGACTGATGATTTATGGGTGCTACTATGCACCCCTCGCACAGGTGGTCAAGTCCTTTCCGCTCAATATGATAAGAAAGATCGATGCCTTGGATATCGATCAGATTGTTGGAACCTTGATTACAATCATCAGCCATTCAATGCCTTTCAAAATGCCTCTGAAAAAATCGTGATATTTTCTCTCGATCCAGCCCTGTATTATCAGTTTGTGAGCAAGAAATCCATAACTTGTTTCGCTGTTTTGGCTTAGAAATTCCGTTTGAAATAATCGTGAAATTCCATTTGAAAAAATCGTGATATCGTTTTGAAAAAATCGTGATATCGCAAGGCTCCGATATCGCCGAATTGAAAGAATGGTGATACGATTTGAAAAAATAAGTGAGAACGCATAGTTTGCTTTCAAGAATCCCCCGCCTGGATTGAAAGAGAGCTTTTTGTATCCGTGAAACGAATGCTTGACAAATTAACGTATCCCAAATACACGGTATCGATGCCGGAAATGGAGTTGTAATATGCCTTCATGGGAAATCGATGTGCGTGGAAGAGTGCAAGGCGTTGGTTTTCGCCACTTTGCATGCCGATGCGCGCAGCTCTGTAAGATCCGGGGATACGCGAAGAACAAAGCGGATGGCTCGGTGTATATCCTCGCTCAGGGAAGCGGGGTGGACTTTGAGCTTTTCTGCACATATCTGCGTGCCGGCAGGGGATTTATCCAGGTGCGGGATATGGAAGCACGCGAATTGGACAATGCGATTGAATACAAAGAATTTGAAATACATTGACGCCAGGATAAATGACAGGTTCAGGGGACGGGGGCCTGTGTATCGTGTTCTGCTGTTGTTGGTGATGATGCTTTTCCCGCTGATCGTGGCGGCCAAGTATCAGCTTCACACAGTGAAAAAAGGTGATACCCTATATTCCCTGAGTAAACGCTATGGAGTGACGGTTGAACAGATCAAAGAACTTAACAAACTTCCAGACAACAGGTTATCTATCAACCAGAAACTTAAAATCAAGTTGATCGCAGAACCGGGAGGCAGCCAGCAAACCCAGGTGGCGGCGCCCCCATCTGAAGCGGCGCCTGTGCCCCCAACCGGTAATGAAAACCTACCATCTGCCGCCAGGCCAGCGCAAACATCTTTACCCCCCCAGAACCTCCCGGAAAGCTACTACTACACGGTGCAGCCCAAAGACAACCTCTACCGCATTTCTGTAAATCACGGCCTGGCTTTGAAGGATCTGCTGGCCTGGAACAACATGGATGACGTTACATATAGCATCCATCCGGGCGACAGGCTGTTGATCAAGGACCCCGGAATTGAAGGGGATGACGATCCAAAACCGGAGATTGCGGTTCAGCCGGAGCAAAGCCCGCCTGCGAAAGTAGCCGCGGAACCGGATACCACCATCGTGCAAAAGATCTATGTGGTGCAAAGAAAGGACACACTATACAAGATAGCCAGAGAAAACGGGATGACGGTTGATGAACTGAAAAAGCTGAACAACCTCAGCAGCAACGACATCAGCGTGGGACAAAAAATCTGGCTGGCAGGCACCCCTCCTCCAAGCGATCAGGGCGGGAAAAGCCCCCTGATCAGTGAAGCTGAACTGCAAAAGTCTGGTTTGATCAGGGATGATCTGGCCATCCCCACCACCGGCAGGGTCACCTCTGAATTTGGTTTGCGCAATGGCAGGCCCCACAAGGGAATAGACATCTTTGCCAAAACCGGCACGCCAATATATGCCGTGTTGGACGGCGTGGTGGTCTTTTCCGGCGTTCAGGGGAACTATGGTAACGTAATAGTGATTGAACACCCGGACTTCGTGATGACGGTTTACGCTCACAACTCCATCAACCTGGTAAAAGTGGACGAAAAAGTGAGCAAGGGGCAGTTGATTGGCTATGTTGGCTCCACAGGCAACGCGTCCGGGCCACATTTGCATTTCGAGTATCGCATCAAGGGTAAAGCAATCAACCCACGCAAAGTTTTGAAGCTGAATTGAGAACGAAGCGCAGGATGGCATGAAGAAAGAAAGCGTGTTTGCAGACAAAGCGCTGCAAAGCTACCTGAAAGAGATTTCGCATTACAAAACCCTAAGCCGCGAAGAAGAGCACGATCTGGCGCTCCGTGCCAGGGACGGGGATGCGGAAGCGATGAACAAGCTGATCCAGGCAAATCTGAAATTTGTGGTCAAGATAGCATCCCGCTATCAGAATAGAGGCTTGTCCCTCTCTGAGTTGATCAGCGAAGGCAATATCGGCTTGATCAAGGCGGTCGAGAAATTCGATCCGGATAAAGGCATCAAGCTGATTTCCTATGCCATCTGGTGGATCAAACAGCGCATCATGCTGGCAGTTTCCGAAAAGAGCTCCATGATCCGCGTTCCAATGGGCAAAGCGAGTTCCGTTCACCGCATCAAGGCAGCTTCAGACCGCATCTATTCCGAAACCGGAGAAGCCGCCACCAAAGAAGAGCTGAGCGAGAAAATGCAGCTTCCGGAGAGGTCGATCGAGCAGTTGCGGGGTCAACTGGCGGAAACCACCTCTTTCGACGACCCGCTGTATTCCGGTGACTTCCAGGAGTTCACCACAAGGGACATGATGAGGGATGACGATCTCTCCGATCCGCAGAAGATATATTACCGGGATCGCATCCATGAAAAGTTGAACAAGGCCATAGACAGCCTCGATCACCGCGAGGCCGATATCATCCGCACTTATTTTGGCTTGAATGAAGACAAAGAGTCGCAAAACTTTGCCCAGATCGCCGAATCCCTGGGCCTGTCCCGCGAAAGGGTGCGCCAAATCCAGAAAGAAGCGCTACGCAAGATATTGGCTCAGTTGAGCCCCGATGAAGACTCTTTGGTGGATGACTTCATCGAGAAATACACGCATTGACCGGTGTTTTTACACTCGCCACAAAGGAGAATACATGTTTAAGAATTTAGACGAAATGAAAGCCCACGTCCATGGGAAAGTAAAGGCCACTGTAGTAATAGCGGGAGCCCATACCGAATCTGTTTTGGATGCCGCGATCCTGGCCAAACAAGAGGGCCTGGCCGACAGCCTGTTGGTGGGAAACAAACAACAAATCCTGGCTTTGCTGGAAAAAATGTCTCCGGAACATAAACAGAGCTTTGAGATCGCAGACACAGGCGATGACCTGGTGAAAGCAGCCCAACTTAGCGTCCAACTGGTCAACGAAGGCAAGGCGGATATTATCCTCAAGGGTAAGTCTGATTCTGGCATGGTGATGCGTGCGGCTTTGGACAAGGAAAATGGGTTGCGCCTGGGCGACGTCATATCCGATGTTTTGGCTTATGAGCATCCCGGCGGGGTCAAGCTGATGAGCGACGGAGGGGTGAATCTCGCGCCGGATCTGAAAGAGAAGATTGCAATTGTCAAGAATGCCGTCAAGGTCGCCCATGCTTTTGGAAGCCCAACACCGCGGGTGGCAATGCTTACGGCTGTCGAAATAGTGAACCCCAAGATGCAGGCTACGGTTGATGCGGCCATTATTTCGCGCATGAATGAAAGAGGCCAGATCCCCGGGTGTATCATCGAAGGCCCTTTGGCTTTCGATAACGCGGTTGACATAGACGCGGCCAGGCTCAAAGGCATAGAATCGCCCGTCGCCGGACGCGCGGAGGTGCTGATTGTGCCAAACATCGAGGCAGGTAATATCTATGGCAAACTGCTTACCCATTATTGCGGTTACCGGGTTGCCCATGTGGTGGTGGGCACCAAAGCTCCGATCCTGATACCCTCCCGGGCAGACCGGGGAGAGCTGAAAGTGCTTTGCATGGCCATGGCCATGACCTGCATGCAGCGGTGAATCTGCGCTTAATCCAGTTTGGCAAGACACGGGAAGCCTGGCTTAAACAGGCCATAGACGAGTATCTGAAACGCTTGTCTCCCATGGTAAAGCTGGACATCCTGGAACTTGCTGATGTCAGCATCAGCAAAGCAGGAAGCGTGGAAGCAGTGAAGTTTGGAGAAGCGCAAAACTGCCTCAAGCGCCTCAAGCCTGATGATTACGTCATCCTGCTGGACGAGAAAGGCCAGATGAAATCCTCGCTTGAATTCTCTGAATATCTGGTTAATATATCTCATAATAAACGTGTTGTGTTCATCATTGGCGGTGTTTATGGAACTGACCCGACCTTGAGGCAGAGATCAGATGCGGTATTAAGTCTTTCTGAATTAACATTTACGCATCAGATGGCAAGATTGATCCTTGTGGAACAGATCTATCGCGCCCTAATGATCCACAACAACAGATCTTATCACTATTAAGAGTAGTCGAGGTATATTGATGACTCCGGACGTACAAGCCACGGTAATGCAAAACTTTGTCAGCGCCCTAAAGATCTCTGCTTTGGGAATGGGCGGAATCTTCTTGTTCATGGCTATTCTTTACGGCCTGATCTACCTTCTGGAGCAGCTTTTTAAAGAAAGGGAGACAGCATGAAAAGCTGGTTTCTGCTCGTTGTGAGCATCTTCTCGCTAACACTGTTGGAAGCAGGCGTAACCATAATCCAACAAACAGATTCCAGCATTCTGTTCGAGTATCGTCTCGATGCTTATGACCTCACAGAGGAAAATGGCATGCTGCGGATTCAAGCGTCTGGAATGTACTACTCATCAGTGAGCGGGTCTCCGTTGATACCCCAAGCGGAAGTAAAAATCGGGATTCCGCCATCTGGAGACATCACGGCTACGATACTGGATTCGAGTGTGGAAAGCAAGGTTCTCGACAAGCGTCTTGCGCCAGTGCCCGAAGTTCTGATGCTGGATGGCATGTCTGCAAACAGATATACCATCAACGAAGATCTATATTCAGGGCAATCGACAACCCTGCTTAAAACCCTGCCCCACGGAACATACCGCGGCTATGGCTTTGTCCCCTTGCATATCCATCCATTTTCATACGATGGCGCTTACAAGCTGGATGTCACAACCCGGGCACTTATCAGGGTGGATATTTTGGGCAACACCGCTCTAAGAAGCCCCGCTGAACCGGATGAGTTGAGCGATTTAATGCTGTCGGCTATGCTGAATCCCGACCAGGTTCGCCATTGGCGTTCCACAGCCAAAGAAACTATAAACTATGCCGACTTTAGCCGGTCTGACCACTGGATTCGTCTGGAGACAGACCGGGATGGCATGTTCAAGCTGGGCTACAACCAGCTAAGCAGCTTCCCCCTATCGGTGGTTGATCCTGCCAGTTTTCGCCTGTTTACCACGGGAGGACAGCTTCTGCCATACCTGATCAACAATCCTGGCCCTGAATTCCGTGAGATACCTATCCGGGTGGTAGGAGCAGAAGATGGCAGCTTTGACCCGCAGGATTATATCGTGTTCTATGGCACAAACCGGAACGGTCTAAAAAAGAATCAAACCCTGCAGGGCAATGCCACCTATTACAATCCATACTCCGGCAACACCGTTTACTGGCTAACCTTCGGTAACGGTTTCAGCGGCACGCCCTTGAGGATGCAGGAACTTCCTGCATACACCACATGGGTTAATCAGAGCAACAGCCACATCGAGCAGTTTCGACTGGAAACCGAAAGCCATCGCAGGGAACAGGCGGGCTTTGACTGGTATATGACCCGCATGTTCGGCAACGCGACAGCCGAGTATGAGTTTCAGGTCAACCTCCAGGATCTGGACACCTCCAGCCCACAAAACCTCAGTTTCTGGATTCAACAGGAGAATATTGACTCTGATCTCTGGCACAACATCTCTGTCTATGTGAACGGAGCGGCAATTCCTGCCGACACTTTGGGCGGTATCACCTTCAGGTGGCATGGCAATGGGAAATACATTTTTTTCAAGCCCACCTCAGCGTTCCAAAATGGCTCAAACACGATCCGGATACAAGTCATCAGAAGAGACGGCACCGACAACCTGTTTCTAAACTGGATCACGGTGGATTACAAGCGCTTGCTGCACAAATCAAACAGCCAGTATCTGGTCAACCAGTTACCCTTCAATTACGAAGAAAACGTCCGTTACAATTTCACAGGCAACTCGAACACCTGGATCTATAGAATCAACAGTTTTGGGGAAACGGATATAGTCCCCTTGAGAACGGCTGGAAACGGATTTTATTTCGTAGCCCCTGGAGTATCTAATACAACCTACATTTTAAGCTCAGATTCCGAGCTATACACCCCCCTAAACATCAGCGCCGTGAATCCGGTGGATATTGCCACCCCCCAGGGTGCCGTGGACAACCTGATCATCACACCGGATGAATACCTTAGCCAGGCCCAGTCTCTGGCTTCCATGCATCTGGATTCGCTTGGCAAGAAGAGCCTGGTGGTAAGGCAGCCCGATATTTTCACCCAATTCAACGGCGGACATCCCGACCCAGTGGCAATCCGCCAGTTCATCCGCCATGTTTATCACAACTTCCCTACTCCCCGTCTGACTTCTGTCGTCCTGCTGGGTTTGGGCACCATTGATTGGCGCAACTTCTCCTCACAAGCCGCTGAAAAGAACAAAATCATGGTCTTCCAGAGGGGAACTGGCGTAGGCGCGGTCGTTTCCGACGATTATTTTGCCATGCTCACCCAGTCATCGTATCCGGAAGTTGCAATCGGCCGCTATCCCGTTCGGAATCTCAATGAGTTAAACAACATGCTGGGCAATTTCCAACGCTATGTTCAAGAACCCCAGGGGGGCTGGTGGCGCAACTCGATGGTCTTCCTGGGCGATGACCTGTTCAATGGTAGCTCTACGCATGAAAATGTCCACACACAACAGGTCGAATCCGCCGCCAATAGAGTGCATCCCAGCATACTGGTGGACAAGATTTTCGCCTGGTTGTACGAGTATGATGAGTTCCAGAACAAGCCCCAGGCACGGGATGACATGATCGCCGCCATCAACGAAGGCCGCTTGGTGTGGTACTATATCGGACACGGCTCTTATGACAAACTGGGAGCTGAAGACTATTTCAACGGCGCAAGCGATATGGGACGCTTTACAAACCATGGCAAGCTGCCGTTCTTCATGGCGGCTTCCTGCCAGGTCTCCCATTTTGACTACTGGGGTTATGAGAGCCTGGGGCAAAAGCTGGTGCTGCAAGACAATGTGGGAGCCATCGCCTCCTACTCCGCCACCAGAATGAGCTCCTCCAGCGGCAACGGCCCCATGATGGAAAACCTGTTGCACAGCCTGGCAAACAACCGCAACTCATTAGGATATTCCATTGCAAGAGCCAAATTCCTACACACCATCAACGATGAGAATGACGCCACCTATGTTTTGCTGGGCGATCCATTGCTGAAGGTTGTTCCCCCGGTCAGAGACAGCCTGATCACCGTGCTTGGGCTCAATCAGGACAGCCAAAGCGATACGCTTTTTGCAAGACAGAGAGTGCAGATCGACGGGCATTTCCGCCCCAGCCTGCACAGCGGAATGGCAACCATACAAGCCTTCAACTCGGTGTTCAGAGACAGTCTTGACTATGCGACCATCGTCAGCAAACGTGGCAACAACCTCTTTAAGGGAGAGGTCTCAGTTCAATCCGGTAAATACAGCGCCTCTTTCATTGTTCCCGATGATGTGCGCACTGGTGACACAGGCCTGATTGTCTCATATCTTTGGGATGAAGACGCCAAACAGGATTACGTTAACTACAAATACCCCACCATGCTTAGCTCTCAGGCTGTAATGGCGGAAAATACAGACGTCCCCCAGATAGAAATCTTTCTGGGCAGCATGGATTTCAGGCCAGGTGATACTGTGACGCCCAACACCACCCTCATTGCCAGAATCTCAGATGAAAATGGCATCAACATCACAGGCAGCCCGGGGCACAATATGCTTATGATCCTGGATGGTTCCGTGCAAGCAGTTCCCGTGACATCATACTTCAACTATGAGCCGGATTCGCACACCCTGGGGACGCTCAGATATCCCCTCAACGGTTTGCAGGAAGGCCACCACACGATACAGCTCATTGCTTTCGACAACTTTAACAGCCCGGCGGTCAAGTCCACTGAGTTTTATGTCAAAAAGGGCGGTGAACTGACCATCGACCGTCTGCTCCCCTATCCCAATCCCATGTCCAAGGAAACCTGGTTTACCTTTATGCTCTCTGAAAACTGCGACCTCACACTGGATATATATACCATCACAGGCAAAAAGGTTCACACCATCAAAACGACCGGCCTTACCGGTTTCAATAAAATCCATTGGGATGGCAGGGATAAAAAGGGAAGCCAGCTGGCAAACAACACCTACTTTATCAAACTGAAAGCCACGTCCGGAAACCGCAAAGCGGAAAAGACTGAACGGCTGGTGATCTATAACTGAGGATTAAATGCAACTATACAATCAAAGCAAGCGGAAAAAAGAGGAATTCGTTCCCGTCACGCCGGGACAGGTAAAGATCTATGCCTGCGGGCCCACTGTCTATAACTATTTCCACATCGGAAACGCCCGCGCCTTCATCTTCTTCGATGTCCTGAGACGCTATTTCGAGTATCGTGGCTATGAAGTTACATACGTACAGAATATCACCGATATCGATGACAAGATCATAGCCCAGGCCATCGAAGAACAGACCAGCTTTGAAGAAATCGCCAGCAAGTATATCCAGGCCTTTCTGGATGACTCCCAAGCCCTGGGAATCAAACCACCGACCCACCAACCCAAGGCCACGGATGTGATGCCGGAGATCATAGAGCTGATAAACGTCCTGGTGGAGAAAGGCAATGCCTATGAAGTGAACGGCGACGTCTATTTCGACACGGCGTCACTGCCTGAATACGGAAGCCTTTCAGGCAAAAAAACCGAAGACCAGATGCCCGGCGCCCGGGTTGAAGAAAACCTGCAAAAACGCAATCCTGCAGATTTTACCCTTTGGAAACGGAGCAAACTCGGGGAGCCTTTCTGGCAAAGCCCCTGGGGCGAGGGGCGTCCAGGCTGGCACACGGAGTGTGTGGTTATGAGCCGCAAATACCTGGGCGAAACTTTCGACATCCACGGCGGCGGGATCGACCTGATCTTTCCCCACCACGAGAATGAACTTGCCCAAGCCCTCGCCCTCACTGGCAAACCTCTGGCAAACTACTGGATGCACAACGGTTTCCTCAATGTCGAAGGC
>Ga0208040_1000562_pt1 | contig 42749 bp, 42 predicted proteins | sample AD_UKC083_MetaG_FD_184431 | JGI IMG/M metagenome (GOLD analysis project Ga0208040, IMG submission 184431) | Active sludge microbial communities of municipal wastewater-treating anaerobic digesters from USA - AD_UKC083_MetaG (SPAdes) (version 2) | ecosystem: Engineered > Bioreactor > Anaerobic >...
CCTCAAATCGCATCTTCCGGATCTCCTGTAGCATCTCCGTCCGTCTCATCCGTCACCTCCATCCAGGTAACTTAGCAACCGGACAGTTTATGTGCTACAAAACCGGACAAATCATTTGCTTCTTACATTTGATAAAAAACCCTTTACAAATAAAATTAAATCGCTAAACTATTCACAACACAAAAGTCTCAAATCGTTCAACAATAAACCAACAACATCTTAGGGAGGGATATCGTCATGGAACAAAAACTGATGGCCAGGCAAATGATAGAATTCAACAAAAATGTCTTTGATAACAGTTTCAGCGCAATGTCGGCACTGCAGGATCAAGCCGAAAAACTCATGCTAAACATTCTGGACAAAGCAGTCTGGTTCCCGGAAGAGGGCAAAAGGACGATTAATGAATGGATCACCAGCTATAAAAAAAGCCGCGATGACTTCAAAGCAGCCGCTGATGAAAGCTACAAAAAAGCAGCCGATTACTTCGTTGCCGCAGAAAAACAGCAAACAAAGAAATCAGGAAAAAAATAAGACAGAACCTTTTTACATCGGAGGTGACAATGGACCCGAAACAAATCGCCAAGCAGATGGTTGCTTTCAATAAAACAGCCTTTGACAACAATTTCCGCGCCATGCAGGCACTGCAGGAACAAACCGAAAGAATGGTAAATAAATTCTGGGAAAAATCGCCGATATTTCCGGATGAAGGAAAGAAAGCAATTGCCGACTGGATGACAGCATACAAAAAAGGGTGTGAAGACCTGAAAAGCGCAGTCGATGAAAATTTTAAAAAAGTCGAAGATTTTTTCAAAGAAGCCAAATAACCTGTCTGCTTCAAATGAATCTGATATTTTGCCGCAACGGGTCTCTGGCGGCTGCAGAATGGCCGGCGGAGCCTGGATTTCGGACAAAATTTCTGCATCCTAAAAGCGATTACGGTAAAGAAAAGAAAAGGCCAAATCATTATAGGGCCTTGATGATTTCCGAATCATTTTTTAAAGGTTCTGCCATACTTTAACGTACAAATGTCTGATTGCAGTTCGTTGTTCACGGAGAAACATATGAATCATTCCAGCATCGTCGAAAGCATGACCCGGACGGATTTTTACCCGCACAAACCTCAATCGGTCCAGCTTGTCCAAACACACATTTCTTACGTCTTTATTACCGGTAACTACGTTTACAAAGTAAAAAAACCCGTCAATTTCGGATTCCTCGATTTCACAACACTGGAAAAAAGGAAATTCTATTGCGAGGAAGAACTTCGTCTGAACAGGCGTCTTGCCCCGAGTATTTACCTGGATGTTGTTCCGGTCCTGCAGGATAACAGTGGAAACCTGTCTCTGGACGGAACCGGCCAAGTTATCGAATATGCCGTCCGGATGAAAATGCTTCCCCTGGACAAAATGCTCAAAATTCTTCTGGCACAAAACCAGGCCGATGAAAAAATTATGAATGCCGTAGCTGAAAAAGTGGCGCGTTTTCATGAAACAGCCGAGACAGGCGGTAAAATAGACCCGATGGGATCCATTCAAACCATCCGCCACAATACAGACGAAAACTTCGCACAAACCGAAAAGTATATCGATGTTACTATTCCTGCTTATCAATTCCACTTCATCAGGGAATATGTGAAAAAATTTTTGGACTCCAGTAAAGATCTTCTGGAAAAAAGGATTGCGCAGCATAAAATTCGGGACTGCCACGGTGATTTGCATCTGGAACATATCTGCGTTGCGGATGATATCATTATTTTTGATTGTATAGAGTTCAATGAGCGCTTCCGGTATGGTGATGTGGCGGCAGAAGTTGCCTTTCTGACTATGGACTTGGATTATAACGGATATCCCCGTCAGGCGGAGGATTTCGTGCACGCCTATCTGCGATATTCCGAGGATGCTGATTTAAAGGCTCTTTTGAATTTTTATCGGTGTTATTACGCTTACGTCCGTGGAAAAGTCATCAGTTTTCGCCTGGACCAGAAAGAAATCCCCGAAAACGAGCGCGCGGAAATCAAGAAAACCGCTTCAAAATATTTTGACCAGGCGTACACATATGCAGCACGTTTGGAAAAGCCGGCCCTGATCCTCACCGCGGGACTGATCGGTTCCGGAAAAAGCTACCAGGCACAGAGGATTGCAGCCCGCCTCGGTGCAGATGTAATTCGTACAGACATTCTGCGCAAGGAGATGCTCCGTATTCAACCGTCTGAAAAGCATCATGAATCTTTCGGTCAGGGAATCTACGCCCCTGATGTTTCTCAAAAGACTTACGAAAAAGCCATCGAACTGGCTGCCGAAAAAATTCAGCAGGGCAGACCGGTCGTTATCGATGCGTCTTTTAAAAATCGCTCTGATCGATCGCTGGCGGTCAATCTTTCCGAAAGGCTTCGAGTACCATTTTATATTATTGAATGCAGTTGCCCGGATGATGTTGTAAAAATCCGCCTGGAAAAAAGAAAACTGGACAAAGACAATCCGTCTGACGGCCGCTGGGAAATCCTGCAAGAGCAGAAAAATCAGTATGAAGAGATAAAAGAGATCCCCGACAACTGCTGCTTTAAAGTTGACACAGCGGACCAACCGGAAATTCTCCGCCAGAACATTATCCGCAAGATCAAAATGGCTGAATTGTAAATCACAGAGTATTTTATTTTTGGAAAACCTTTACTACCAGCGCCAATTCGCCGTCAGCAAGATAGATGATTAAAAGGGGGGATGGTTCACGGGGCGGCAGGCTTCGTTACGGTTTCTTGTGTTTTGTCCCCTGCTTCTGATTCGTTTGTCTGGCTTTTTTCTTTCTCACCGGATTCAACCTGATCCTTAGCTTTTGCTTCTGCATCCGCCCCGGATTTTTCTTTGGCCTGGGCTTTTGCCCTGGCCTTTTCTTCCTTGAGCTGTTTCGACGTTTCTTCCGCCTCGAGCCGCTTTTTTGTTTCCTCAATGTATGATTCTACTTTTAAATCCAGACCAACGCCTGGATAATCGCGGGCAATGACTTCAAACCGCTGCAAAGCAGCCGCATACTTTTTCTGTTTATAATAGAAATTCCCTATGTAAAACTCATGCTCGGCCATCTTCGTCTTGCATTCCCGGATCTTTTTTTCAGCCAGAATGGAAAACTTGCTTTGCGGAAAACGGGCTACCAGTTTCTCAAATTCTCTTCTGGCATTGATCAGTTCCGTCTGGTCCCGGTCAACCGCGCCGATTTCCAGGAAGTTACACATCCCCATTTGATAGAGGGCATAGGGAACGTTTTCGTTAGTCGGATAATATGTTGTAAAATCACGATAGGCCGTCAGGGCATCCACATATTCCTTCCTGCTGTAATAGGAATCCGCGATGCCCAGTGTGGCCAGAACGGAGAGTTCATGCAATGGATATTCTTCTTTAAGCCGGGTATAGAATGACTGCGCTTTTTTATAGTTTCCGTTCTGATACTCGGCTGTACCTCTTGAATAGAGAGCCTCCGGTGTATTTCTGACCGGTTGACTCCTCTTGAATAAAGACAGGAAGTTGTCCTTATTGATCATGTCTAAATTAAAGGAACAACCGCTGCAGATCAGAAGACAGGCTAAAATAATGCTTACATTTTTTAGTTTCACTGGGATTCCCGATAATAAATATTGAAGGTAGCGTTCTCCCTGTTTCATCCTCAAGATGAAGATCACAGGCTTTTTTTAACAAATTCCTCAAGCTTCTCTTTCGGCACAAGACCGATCATGGTATCCAACACTTTTCCGCCCTTAAACATCATCAGAGTGGGAATGCTTCGCACTCCATAGGTGGCCGCGGCTTTTTGAGCATCGTCAACATTCAGTTTCATCACTTTGACTTTGTCCTGATATTGAGCTGCAATTTCTTCAACGATGGGGCCGATCGCCTTACAGGGTCCGCACCAGGGCGCCCAGAAATCAATGAGAACCGGCTTTTCGCTCTTCAGAACTTCTCCCTCGAAATTATCATCCGTGGCCACTCCCAGAAATTGGCTGCTCATGACTGACTCCCTCCTGTTGGATTTTCGTCTATATGGCATAGCGAAGTAAAAAAAGTCAAATGCTATTTGACTTTTTGTCCCATCCATATCATTTTTTGACTGCGTGGCATTAATCTGCTATGAATCAGAACACATAAGGAGGGCATGATGGCACCAGTCGGCGTATTATCAGGAACAATTATGATGGAAAGAAGCGAGCTTCTCCAGATAGGACGTCAGGTAAAGACCCGTAATCAATACGGGGAAGTGCTATTAACGGTAACCGATCAAATGGTTTTCATTGTGCGCCACGGCAATGATCCCGCTGAATATATTCTGCCCCACAGAATCAATCATCTTGCGAACCTTCAGGCGATGAAAGATATGGGTGTGACCGAGGTGATTGGTATCAACTCTACCGGAGCGCTGAAGAAGAACCTGTATCCGGGCATGATCGTCATCCCCGACGATTTTATCACGCTCACAGCCATTCCTACCATCCACCAGGATAAGCTCGCGCATATCACACCGTCTCTGGACGAATCTGTTCGTCTCAAACTGATCACGGCGGCAAGGAACATCAACCTGGACATTGTGGAAACAGGAACCTACTGGCAGGTCACAGGCCCACGTCTGGAAACGAAGGCGGAAATCCGGATGATGGCAAATTATGCCGATATTGTTGGCATGACCATGGCCAATGAAGCCGTTATCGCTCTGGAAATGGGCATGCCGTATGCATCGGCCTGTTCCATCGACAATTACGGCAACGGCCTGGTGGAAAAACCGCTGAGCATGGAGGAAATCATCACCGGAACACGTAAAAACGCAGACATGATGATGAGGCTTATTAAACAGTATGTTGAAGAAATGTCATCGCGTTGAAAATCAGGGCGATGATTTGTCTGTTTCGGAGGGGACCGACTTAACCAGTACTTTATCGACCCGGTTGCCGTCCATATCCACAATTTCAAATAAATAACCTTCTGCTGAAAACTTATCGCCGATAGAAGGAATACGGTTCAATCGATACATCGCCAAGCCACCAAGCGTATTGACATCCGGCCTTTCTTCATCCTTGCCAAAAAAGGACGGGACATTCAATAAATCCTCCACGTCTTCCACTTTTATCGAACCATCCATGAGGTAGGACCCGTCCTCACGCTGAAACACCTCAGGGCCATCAATATCACCCGGAGCGGGGAGATCCCCCATAATATTTTCAGTCAGGTCATGTAAAGTAACAATGCCTTCCATGGATCCGTATTCGTTGATAACAACACCAAAGTGTTTCTTTGTTTTCCGGAACATCTCCAGTACTTTAAGGGCGGGAGCCTGTTCCGGAATATACAGGGGATCAAACAGAAGTTTCTCCAGATGCAAGGTTTGATGTTGAATATAGTAGGCCAGCACCTCCTTGACGTTGACAACACCCTTGATATTATCAATCTCATCTTCACAGACCGGCATACGGGGATAAGGCGAGTTTAACACTTCAGATAATATTTCATCATTCGTTTGATGAATGTTGATCCAGACGACATCAACCCTGGGAACCATAAGAGCGCCAGCTCGTTTATCACCGAAGCGGATGACTTCATTAATGATATCGGATTCTTCTTTTTCAATTGCGCCATGTTCTGAACCTTTCTTCAAAAACATGCGCAGTTCTTCTTCCGTGACCAGTGCTTCATTGCGATTCTGGACACCAAATAATTTCAGAACTATTTTTGTGGAAATACTTAAAATCCAAACTAAAGGATAGGTTACCAAACCGAATATCTTCATGGGAGGGGAAAGGAGGATGGCTATTGTTTCTGCATTATTGAGCGCAATGGTTTTGGGCACCAATTCTCCGATAATCAACGAAAGATAGGTAATGAAACCTACGACAATGACAATGGAAAGCGTATGGGCATGCGGAGCCAGACAGTCAATATTTTTTAACAGGGGGGCCACATCTTCCGCCAAAGCCAATCCGGCAAAGGCACCGGAAACAATACCGATGAGTGTGATGCCCACCTGGATAGCGGATAGAACTTTTTCCGGTTCGGCTAAAAGGGTAAGCGCAGTTTTAGCGCCCAACCGGCCTGATTTTGCTTCTTCTTCCAGACTGGAACGGCGAGCAGAAATCAAAGCGATCTCGTACATGGCAAAGATGCCATTCATTAAAAGCAACAGGGTGATGACAAGTATTTCCAAAATATCTACTCCAAAAAACAGTTTCAATCTGTTTGCTCATTTTCATATTCCTGGTCAAATCATAACGCACAGCCATCACAGATTCTTAAGCAGAATATTTTCCGGTAACTGGTTAATCGCTTTTCGAAACGACTCCAGAGAGGCGGACAATGTTTCAAATTCCTGTGCATGGATAAAAGGCATGGCGTTGATCCCCCTTCTCTCTATTGCTTCCATTACATACTGGATCGTCAGCCTGTCCGGATCCAGCGCCGGCTGATAAGCCGGATCTGTGCCATCGTCATTGTCGGTTGTCGCAAGGATATTGCTTTCGACAAGTTCAAAGAGAATATCGTTGACAAAACGGATCGGTATTTCCAATCGGTTGGATATTTCGCTCGCAGTTAATGCCCTTTCTCCCGCGCGGAAATTGGCAATCAGGTGATGCGTGATCTGAAGAGAAAGCAGTGTCCGCATACGATGGCTGGCCCCGAGCGCATCCGGTTCAAATTCATAGGTATCCACATTCTGATGGGCAAAGGAAAGTTCCGCTCCATACAGAACAATCAGCCAGCTCAATTGAAGCCATACCAGAAAAAGCGGAAGCGCGGCAAAACTTCCGTATATGGCGTTGTATTTTACAACACCCACCTGGAACGTAATGTAGAACCACTGAACCACCTGAAAGATTGTTCCTGTAATGATTCCCGCAAACAATCCCGAAGAAAAACGCACCCGTGTATTGGGCATAAATACATAGAGAAACGTAAAAAGACCCCACATCATGGTATAGGGGAGAAGTTCCAGCAGGAAAAAAACCGTGGATCGAAAGTTCCCAAGAACGGTAAACTTTTCCATAATAGTGGCAACCTGGGTGGAAACAAAAACCGTCACACCGCCGGAAAGGATAAGAATCACCGGACAGATCAGCATAAGCGACAGATAATCAGCGAATTTCCGGCTGAGCGGACGCTGTTTTTTGACGCCCCAGATGTCATTGAAGGACTCTTCAATATGGCCCAGAACCTTAAGAACTGCCCAGAAAAGCATAATGACGCCAATCCCCGCCATCAATCCACCCTGCGTATTTTCCAGAAGAGAGTGGGAAAACTGGATGACGTTGGCCAGAATATCCTCATGACCCGCAAGTTTCTCGCGCAGTTGCTTTTCCAGAATTTTTTCAAAACCGAATCCTTTGGCAACACCAAAGGCCATGGCCAGGACCGGGACAATTGAAATCAGCGAATAAAAGGTCAGAGCAGACGCGCGTAGCTGACATTTGTCTTCATCAAAACCGCGCACGGAAAGAATCACCACCCTCAGCATATTCAGGAAAAAAGACTTCCCAGGGGGAAGATGCTTCCGTTGGATGCGCCATACATCCTGTTTAATGAAACTCACCGTCTTCTGGAGCAGTTGTCCGATGCCCGTCATTTCGCCTCCTGTGTGCTTCCTTTTATCTTTCGCTTATTCCCGGCCCACGAGATGTTCCGTGAGACACCGGCAGATCAAAGCCGGTATGACTGAAATTCCGCAGGCTCCAGAATGGTAATCTTCCTTCTTTTGAGGTATTCCGGAAAACCATACAGACGTTTCCCCGTGTACTCCATCACCACGGCGTCTGCCGGACAGTTATTCAGGCAGCCAAAGCAGGCCACACATCGGTCCCGATCCACAAACTGCTTCTCCGGATGGATTGCGCCAACGGGGCATTGCTTGACGCAGGCCTGACAACCGATACATTTCTCACCATCAACCGTGTGTTTGGTGATCGCTTTCTTGTTGAACCAGATCAGCGGCAGTGTCCTCAAAATCTCTCTTACCGTTATTTCCGATTCATAAATAATTGATTCACCGCGGCTGATTCGCTCAATCAACTGTTCTGTAAAACTTCGCACCTGCCTGTAAGTAGATGCATCCGGCAGATGCTCTCCCGCTCTCTGATTGGCACTGTCCCAGTTGGGCGTGGGATAGGAAGGAATGCTGCGGAATGCGGCCATCCCCACAGCCGCGCCACCGGCGTCGTTGAGCAAGCGAAGCATGTGACACAAAGCATTGTACTGATTACCCTCCGGTCCTCCATAAGAAACAAACGACGCCACAGGAATACCCGAAATTTTCGGCATTGCGGTCAGAAAACCACTGACATTTGGCGGAATATCATAATAGAAAACAGGGGAACCCACCAGGATCAGATCATAATCCGAAATATGTTTTTTATCATACTTCCGCATATCCGCCAGATCCGCGGTGATTCCTTTTTCTTTTAAAATGCAGGCGATCAGTTTTCCATAGCGGCTGGTAAATCCTGTCTGGCTGTAACACAAGATCAGCGCGCGTTTCGGGTTTCGGATTTTCAATTCACGCGGGAGAGCCCGTCCACTTTCAGCAAAAGTAAGCGGCAGGCTCAAAGCGGCGCAAACCATTACGCTTTTTTTAATGAAATCCCGTCTTGTGTCCATGGACGATTTACGCGGTCTTTCAGTATTTTGACTATTCATTTTCGTTGTCTTCTTTCACAAAGTTGATTTTCAGTTCGTAAACTCCGTTATCCAGATGTGTCGTCATGGGATGGCCGGATTTGGAAAAAACATGCATCATCGGCTTGTTGCCTGACAGTACATCCGCCGTGAATCCCGCGATGTTTTTCTCTCTGGCGATGCGGATCAGGTATTGCAAAAGAAATGTCCCGATGCCCCGATCCTGCCAGTCCTGATGGGTCGTAAAAGCCACCTCGGCATACCGCGTATTCGGATTATTAATATACCGTCCAATGGCCACAATTCTCTCGCGGCCTTCCGGCTCCTCTTTGCCGATCACCGCGGCAATGGCCATTTTATCGTTATAATCAATGGCGGCCAGAGGCATGGCCACTTTATGGGAGAAGGATTTCAGGTTTTGAAAAAACCTCGTATAGACGGCCTGCTCCGGCAATTCGTAAATCAAATCCTGAATGGCACGCTCATCCGTTGCCTTAACCGGACGGAAAAAAATCTGTGTACCCTTCTTGTCAACCCAGTGGACTTCATATTCTTTCGGATACAAAACCACCGGTAGCATCTGATCCCGGTAGATATAACCCTGCCTTCTGGCCGCTTCCAGAAGCTCGTCGCGAAAATCGGGATGCGCAATGTTGATAAGCATCATGGCTCTTTCCCGAATGGACTTCCCATGCAGATAAGCGATGCCGTATTCTGTCACAACATAATGAATATCCCCTCGTGTCACAACGACTCCGCTGCCTGAAGAAAGATGAGGTACAATGCGTGAAATTTTGCCGTCTTCCGTCGTGGAGGGAAGCACCATAATGGATTTGCCGCGTCGTGACATGGCCGAACCGCGAACAAAGTCCACCTGACCCCCGATGCCGCTGTAAAATTCAAAACCCAGAGAATCCGAGCAGACCTGTCCGGTCAGATCAACGGTCAGCGCAGAATTGATGGACACCATCCGGTCGTTCTGGGCAATCACATACGGATCATTGACATACTGGCATGGCCGAAACTCAAAAAGAGGGTTATTGTGCACGTAATTATACAAACGCCTGGTCCCCATGCAAAAAGCGGCAACAACTTTTCCGGGATGAAGAGATTTTTTTCGGCAAGTCACAACACCACTTTCAATCAGATCGATCAGACCTTCGGTAAACGTTTCCGTATGAACGCCCAGATCCTTTTTATTGGTAAGATAAGGAAACACGGAATTCGGAATTTTCCCCACGCCGGTCTGAATGGTGGACTCATTGTCGATCAAATCCGCAATCAGTTTCCCGATCGATTGAGCGATATTGTTCGGCGACTTCTGCTCAAATTCCAGAAGCGGCGTGTCGCTTTCAACAAATGCAGAAATTTGACTGACGTGCAGGAAGCTGTCACCCAACGTTCGGGGCATATTGGAATTGACTTCCGCCACCACGTACCTCGCCACTTCCGCCGCCGTCTTGGTAATATCGACCGAAATCCCCAGACTGACGTAGCCGTTCATATCCGGCTCTGATACAGTAATAAGGGCAACGTCAATGGGCATGGCACCCCGCAGCATCATCAGAGGCACTTCCGAAAGAAAAATGGGCGTGTAATCGGCGTGGCCTTCTTTAATCGCCGCACGGGCGTTGGCCCCGATAAAAAGTGCGTTATGCCTGAAGTGTTCTGTATAAACGTCCGTTGTGTAATCGGTGAGCCCCAGATCAAGAAAGTGAATCAATTCCACGTCTGCAAGATTTCTTCCCTTCTCCAGAAGAGTCTTCACCAGTAATTGCGGCTCTCCGCATGCAGATGCAATAAATATCCGCGCACCACGCCGAATGCGTGACAAAGCCGTTTGCGCGTCAGTCAATTTCTGTTTATAGGATTCCTGCCAGTTAAGGATCATATTGATTACCCTTTCTTCATGTACAAAAAGAACCCATCATCTTCAGCCAAGTGATGAATTACCGGACATTTGAAATCCTGCAAACAAAAGGCTTCAACTTTTCCTGTTAAAAAGCGCCGAGTTGGCAGGGTTTGATCTTTATTTTGAGATTCTCGCAGGCGGCGCATACGTCGAGGCGTTTGATTTTGAGTCTGTCCGCGATCTCCCAGGCTGCCTGACAGGAAAACCGGTTATCAATCATCGCCTTTCTTATGGCTGCTTCCAGATCAGGGGACACGGTCTCGGCGGCCGGTACGCGTTTTTGATTTCTGTCAAATCCGAAAAGCCCCAGCTGGCATTGAACAATATTGAAATTGAGCAGGTCAATCCCCACACCGATCTCGGAAAGCGTTGCGTTTGTTTTTTGAGCTATTTTTTCTGCAGCCCTGCAGGCAATATTGTTGTCTTTGACCTGCTTGAGGATTTCCTGTTTCAAATCCTCCTGCACCTTCGTGCCTTCCGGATGCTTTTTAAAATATTTTCCTTTGTCCTGATGTGCCATGGTTTTGTCCTCTTCTTTCAAAAGGTAATGATATCGTAAAACACGCCAGAGGCAAGGCGCGCGAATCGTCGAGGAATGAGTCCTGCCGTACGCAGACCGCATTGACGAGAGATGACGCGCAACACAGCATATGGTGCATTTGACGGCGTCATCAGTATTTCATATAGTGGAACGGTTCAATCGCCGACAAAGACTCTGTATCTAAGGTCTTAAACCCGTTTTTCTCCAGCAGCTTTTCCGTTTTTTCAATCTGATCCACATCAACGACAAATACAGCCTTTTCCGAACATTCCAGCACAAAGCCGCAGGCATCATTGATATTTATGCTTTCACGGTAGAGAAGCTGCATCAGTTTATTCAGGCCTCCCGGCTTATCGGGAATCAGCACGGCTAAAACATTTTTCAGGTGAACCTTCATGCCGGCTTCCGTCAATACCTTCTCTGCGTGTTTTGGTTCATCGACGATCAAATTGATTACTCCGGACGAACCGGCAGTTGAGATGGTTGTTGCCCGGATGCTGATTTCAGCCCTGGCCAGAACCTCTGTGACATGGGCAAGCTGCCCCGGTTTATTTTCCGCAGAAACAGAAAGCTGATATGCAATCATATTTTCCCTCTTCCCATCAAACCATGATTTGTATCATTTTTACAATTATCTATTTGTTTTATCAAGGCAAATCTAAAAAATAAACCTGTCTTTGGCGGACATCTTTTTCATGGACTCTCCGTTTCCATTTCGACAAGGCTTTCGCTGCCGCAATGCTTTTCCCGAAGCTTTGGCTTTTCAATTTTTCCGGTGGGATTCCGTGGCACAGAATCAAAGATGATTCTGCGAGGACGCTTATATCGCGGCAGCGCAGCGCAGAACTGCATAATTTCGGCTTCTGAACTCACAAAACCCGGTTTAAGCTCAATGATCGCAGCGGTAATTTCCCCTAAACGATGATCGGGAAGGCCGATCACCGCCACATCCTTGATTGCGTCATGGGTACGTAAAAAATCTTCGATCTGCACCGGATAAATGTTCTCGCCACCGGTGATAATGACATCTTTCTTGCGGTCAACCAGGTAAATAAAGCCGTCCTCATCCATTCTGGCCATGTCCCCCGTAAACAGCCAGCCGTTTTTCAGGATTTCTGCAGTGGCTTCCGGATTATTGTAATAGCATTTCATCACACCCGGACCTTTTACACAGAGTTCACCGACCGCGCCCTGATCTACCGGTTTGCCGTTTTCATCCACAATCTGCACTTCCCAGCGGTAACCGGCTTTTCCGATCGCGCCGACTTTGTGAATGTTCTCAATGCCGAGATGCACACATCCAGGGCCAATCGATTCCGACAGTCCGTAGTTGGTGTCGTAATCGTGTTTCGGGAAAAACCGTTTCCAGCGTTTGACGAGACTGGGCGGAACCGGCTGCGCACCTATGTGCATCAGGCGCCATTGATCGAGTTCTTGGTCGGCAAGCGTGACATCTCCACGTTCGATCGCGTCCAGAATATCCTGCGCCCATGGAACCAGCAGCCACACAATCGTTATCTGCTCCTCGGATACGGCTTTGATGATCCATTCCGGCTTCACGCCGCGCAGCAAAACAGCCCTGCTGCCGGAAAGCAGGCTGCCAAACCAGTGCATTTTTGCGCCTGTGTGGTACAGTGGAGGAATGCACAGAAAATTGTCTTCTCTGGTTTGTCCATGGTGGTTCATTTCAACTTCGCATGATATCATCAGCGCGCGGTGTGTATGAAGAATCGCTTTGGGAAACCCCGTGGTCCCGGATGAAAAATAAATAGCTGCGTCATCATCATCGGAAACGTTGACTTTCGGCGCCGCCGAGGAACAGCAGGCGGTAAGCGCGTAATAACTTTCCGCAAAAGCGGGGCGGCCCACGCCCAGAAAAAGCTTCATCTTTATTTTTGGAATTTGCCCGCGGATTGCATCGACGCGCTCGGTAAATTCCGGGCCGAAAATCAAAACGTCGCATTCCGCCAGTTCAAGACAGTATTTTATTTCTTCTTCCGTGTATCGATAATTCAGCGGTACCGCAAGTGCACCCGTTTTCAAAACACCAAAATAAACAGGAAGCCATTCCAGACAGTTCATAAGTAAAATTGCAACTTTGTGTCCTTTCTGCAGACCTCTTCCCAACAAAAGATTGGCAAATCGGTTGGCTTTGTCATCAAATTCGCGCCACGTCATTTCCCGTCTGTATCTCTTTTCGGGATTGGTTTCGACAAGTTCATAATCCTTCCAGTTTGCGGCAACTTCTTTGATTTCCGGATTGATTTCAACCAGGCTGATTTCTTCACCATACAGGGCTGCATTCCGTGAGAGAATTTCGTTGATGGGCATTTTATTTTTCATTCCTTCTGATTTTATTGATATACTCCGGCATTATGCGGAATTTTCAACACTTAAGCAACACGCCTGATGAAGGCATGTTTATGGACGTTTGAGTATAGAAATTTCATCCTTGTATGTCAATGAAATATAGGACGGTGTTATAGCAATAGGATGATGTCTCTCCCTGAACAACATATTAGGACGTCACCGTAGGAGAAAAAATTTTCCTGATACCAATAATCGTCTTTGACATGTCTTCTCATACCCACTCGCTCGAAAAGAATATCTTGTCAAAAGAGAAACATTAAGTTATGTTTTAAAAAGTATGTTAAATAAACCGTTAATACTTTCAACTGAAAATCTAATCCAAAAGGAGGTCATTATGAAATTAAAAGCTAATTGGTTTGCCCTTCCGGCAACACTCATTATGGTATTGCTGGTTTTTCTATTACTCATCGTTTCGGGTAACACAAATCTTTCTTATGCCGCCTCTGCAAGCAAGAAAGCACCCGCCATGGAAAGAAAAACTGCTGCCGAGTACACGGAGATCCAGATCAAGCAACTGGAAGGCGCGCTGAATTTCACTGACTCCCAGAAACCATTATGGAACGACGTTACCAAGGTAATGCGGGAAAACGCGAAAGAGACTGACGCCCGTCATGAAGCCCGTGCAAAAGCAAGAGCCGAAAGAATTGAAAAAAATATAAAAAGATCCGCTGTTGAACGCATCAAAGCACACACAGAAAACACCGAAGCCTATTTAGCCCAGATGAAAAAGCTGCTCCCGCCTTTCGAGGCCTTATACAACAGCATGTCAGATCAACAGAAGATCATTACCGATCTCCTGTTCGAAACAGGCAAATACGGGAGACATGGCAGGCAAAGCAAACGTGGCAGGAGATAATGGTTACCGATTGACGCCAAACAGTTCATCGGAACTGGTTAAAATTGGAGGTTGAAGATATGAAAAGATCAAATCCATGGAATTTAAAATCCATATTAAGAAAGATTGTCATGGCTTGTTTTTTGGTCGCGATGATCATTAGCATAAACGCGGTGACGTCCCTGGCCCAACCCCGACCAGGAGGGCCACCCCCCGGCATGCGCGGCCCTGGTCCTCAGCATCACGGGGGTTACTATGGCGACAGAGATTATCGTGGTCGCAGGGATTATCGTGGTCGCAGGGGCTATTACCGACATGGGTATCATCATGGACGCAGGGGACCGGGATTCCCCCCACCTCCGCCAATCGGCCATTTGCCGCCTCCACCCCCTGGATTTGGTATATTTTTCCCGCCACTGCCTTAAACGATATCATCGCGGTTGGCGCTCGGCATCCACGCTTCATATAGTTGCACAGGAAAGTATCTGAGTAAACAAAATGGGTTACGAATAACATCGTAGCCCATTTTCATTTTAAAGGGGATTTCCTTAACGGATATTTAATCGAAGAAACCTGTCTTTGAGCAGATTCTTATCCTTCATATGTAGAAACAACCGGATGATTTGTGATGTGAAGTGAGTTCATATTTTTAAAATCATTATTTTGTGCTACATTGCCGGCAAAACAGGATGATGAATAGAAAACATGCTTTATTAAGGAGACATTCCCATGTCTGTTTCAAAGGAAATTAAATACTTTTTGATAAACTCTGTGCTGTCTTCCGTGATCTATTTTCTGCTGAATCTCTATACGAAAACCATACACGTTCATCTTGAAAACGCTGAAATGGTCCTCAAGCATGCAGAAAACGGAGGTCGGGTAATTATTGGTGTCTGGCATCAGCGATTTTTTGGAGGTTTTTTTGTTCCCCCGATGTTCGATTTGACCCCCTGCATCATGGTCAGCCAAAGCCGGGACGGAGATTTTATTTCCAGGATCGTCCAGAAAATCGGATGGAAACCGGTTCGGGGATCGAGCTCCAGGGGCGGCAAACAGGCCCTTCGAGCGATGATTGAAGGACTCCGAAAAGACCCTATCGGGGTCCATATTGTTGACGGCCCTAACGGACCACCCCGTGTCATTAAACCTGGTCTGCTCGCGTTGGCCAGAGATGCCGACGCATTGATTGTTCTTGGACTTGTTTCCTATGAAAAAGCCTGGAAAGCAAACAGTTGGGATCGTTTCATGGTTCCCAAACCATTCAGCCAAATTCTTGTCCGATTCGGCTCAACCTTTTTAGTTCCAGAAAAAATGAACGATGATGAGTTTGAATCACTCCGTAAAAAAGTGGAAGACACACTGATCCGGGAACAGCAGGAAGCACATCATTTCTGGGACAAATAACCGAATAACTTCAGATGGATACATTCATATTCAGAGCATGATCTGTTGAATCAAGTCGTGCCGCAGATCAATCCGATAACCTCCAGAAAACGATCCATTTCCTCATCTGTCCCGATGGTCACCCGAAGGAAATTATCAATTTTTGGCTTATCAAAATATCGTATAAGAATACCTTCTTCCCTTAATCGTTGAAACAGGACGCGTCCGGGATACTGCGGACTGCTGATAAAAACGAAATTCGCCTCTGAATGAATGACGCGGAAACCAAAATCTTTGAGCTTAGCCGACACACGTTCCCGGGTCCGGATAATTTTCGACCTTGTTTCCTGAAAATAAGCGTCGTCCTGAATGGCTGCAAGCGCTCCGGCCTGTGCAAGGCGATCAACGGTGTAGGAATTAATTGAATCCTTCACCCGGATAATCCCTTCGATCAGTTCTTCACTCGCCAGAGCGTATCCCACCCGCAATCCTGCCAGCGAATGAGACTTGGACAATGTCCGGACCACCAGCAGATTCGGATAATCGTCGATCAGGCAGACAGCGGATTGGCCTCCGAAATCAATATAAGCCTCATCAATAATGACTACCCGATTTTTGTTCTTATCCAGAATCTTTTTAATGTCTGCAAGCGACAATCCTTTCCCGGTAGGAGCATTCGGATTGGCGATGATGATTCCCCCGTTTTCCTGAAAATAATCTTCCACAAAAACACTAAATTCATCATCGACCGCAATCAACCGGTAGGGAATATTAAAAAACTCCGCATAAACCGGATAGAAACTGTAGGTTACCTCGGCAAAAAGAATCGGGGGCCTCTCCGGCTCAAAAAAAGCGGGGAAGGAAAATGCCAGCAATTCATCGGAGCCGTTGCCGATGAAAACATTTCCCCTTTTGAGACGAAAATATTCTGCAATCGCATCTCTCAGTGCATCGCCTGAAGGATCAGGGTAAAGCCTCAATGTGTCACAGGCGGCAAGTTTGATGGCGTTTATGGCTTTGGCAGAGGGCGGATAAGGGTTTTCATTGGTGTTGAGCTTGATATATTTACGGTCTTTCGGCTGTTCTCCGGGAATATAAGGCTTAATGTTCTTAACTGTCTTGCTCCAGTATCTGCTCATGTCATTCATCCGTATTTTTTAATTATTGAACACCCGTGCATCTTAAATATAGGAAACATTGGGAAATTTCCATGTATATTTTGCATATGTGTGCAATAATTAAAGATGAATTCTGACCTGATTTTATGGTATAAAGAAAACAAATCATCAAAAGAATGCTTTTATTGCCCGTAAAAAATAAACTCGGGAGGAACAGAATGAAACCAGGATATCCCCATAAAGAACGGCGTCATCATGATCAGGTCATTTTCATCGAACGACGCAAGGGCAAAATTTGGATGTACGGTGAAATCCTTCTGCTGGCCGGGTTGCTCATGTATGTCGTGTGGCGACTGATATAAGAACCAGTGCATGGTATTTTCATCAATCAACCCCCGTAATCATCACCGCTTGTCACACCGTAAATGTGTGTCCCTGCGAGCTGGCGAAGGTGTTTTTGTCAATTCTTCATCAATAATGATCAATCACATAGACTCCATCAAAAAATAATCAATGGTTCATAATGAACTACCATTTTTAGTTGTACTATTTGCTTCTCATAAGACACAGGGGAGCAAATCATCCGCAAGCAACATAATTAACTCTAATAATATCAATAATATATAATATGATTTTTATTAAAAGGTAATCAATGGCACACTGATTGCTAACTTGTCTGAAATGTTTATACCTGAAGAGGAAAATCGTATTGGAAAAGCAGGGCGCAACTTCAACGGACATGAATAAGGTGAAAAATGAAAAAGATAAATCTGGAAGCAGCGGAAAGGGTGAATGCAGAAGATGATTTTAGCGTTTCTGAAGAGAATTATAGCGGACTTGTTCGGAGTATCGAGGACGGTATATTCATTATCCGGAACGGTTATATCCTTTATGCCAATGAAGGATTTGCAAAAGTAATAGACTATAGCGCTCAAGAGTTAATCGGTAGAAACATAAAAGAGTTCATCGCACCGGAATACCTGCAGATGGTGACACAACACCATGCCCGGCTGATGAAGGGTATTCACTCCTCCAGCGAATATGACTTCTGCTTAATTAAGAAAGACGGTGTAACCAGAGTGGATGCTGTCATTAACTTGACGGTCATCAACTATGTAGGCGGGCTGGCTGTAATGGGAGTCAGTAAGGACATCGCCGAGCGCAAAAAAGCGGAAGAAACACTCAGCGAACTTCTAACAAACCTGAGAAAGTCCATTAAGACAACTATCCAGGTCCTGGGCATGGCATCAGAAGTTAGAGATCCCTACACGGCCGTACATCAGAAGAGAGTCTCCAATCTGGCCCTGGCCATCGCCAAAGAAAAGGGGCTTCCCAACGATACAATTGAAGGGATCCGTATGGCAAGTTCCATCCACGACATAGGGAAGATATCCGTCCCGTCGGATGTGTTGTCCAAACCCACCCAATTGAACAACATAGAAATTTCCATGATTAAAGAACACTCTCATGATGGATACGAAATGCTGAAGCATGTGTATTCCCCATGGCCCCTGGCGGAAATCGTCCACCAGCATCACGAACGGATGAATGGCGCCGGTTATCCGAGAAATCTGAAGGGGAATGAAATCCTCATGGAGGCGCGCATTCTTGCCGTGGCAGATGTTGTGGAGGCCATGGCTACCCACCGTCCTTATCGTGCGTCGCTGGGTCTGGATGCGGCCCTCAAAGAGATAGAAACAAACAAGGGAATTCTTTATGACAATGGCGTCGCCAATGCCTGCCTGAAATTATTCCGGGAGAAAGGCTATCAGCTTACCCACCAGTATGATCTGTTCAGAATTCACTAAACGTCAGTTTTCAATTTCCCGAACGGTATTTAACTTTTTATAACCGTTGGATGCCCAGACGTGTAAATCCTGCACAGTCACATTGCTGGAACAGACAAATTGCCGTGCGCCTTCTTCCATTCTTCCCCGGCTCTGTTTGTTCTTATAGATTTTCAATGAACCATTCTTGAACAGCATCAAATAATATTCCATATTGTGATCTCCTTTCTGATTCTGTTTTCTTGATTCAATTTTTCAAATCTACCACGGTTGATTGATCCATGTCACTTCAGAAAAATTCCGCTTAAAATGTACCCCGCCGCAATCAGAGCCTGTGTGACAAGAACCAGCAAAACATTTTGTCCCATAGCCTTGAGAAAGGTTCCCCTGTCGTCATATCCGAACGATCCCTTGATGACCTGGAAACCCAGGGGCAATGTCAGAAGCGACAAAAGCGTGAACACCGGCATGTGATCATAAATAACCGCCCAGACCACCCAGACATAAACCAACAAAGTAACGAAAGAGAAAAAATAAGCCGCTTTTTTCTTTCCGGCAATAATCGGCAGCGTCCGCCTTCCCACCGTTACATCCGCTTGGGCATCCGGAAACTCGTTGAGTAAAAGCAGGTTATGTACCAGGAAAAAAGAAGGCATGGAAGCGATGAAGGAACTCGCTGAATATGCGCCGGTATGAACAAAATAAGCGCCCATCACCGGCAGAATCCCCAGCCCCAGGCCGGCCGACCACTCGGGGTACCCCATTTTCAGGATGAAAGGGGTATAAAAGATTATCAGAATAGCGGCCAGCACCAAAAGCGGTAAAAGCATCCAGCCAGATTTCAGTACAAAAAATAAAGCGATCGGAATCAGGATGAGTAAGCAGATAATTCCCAGCCAGAAAACTTCTGAAACAGTCAGCAATCCTTCCGGCGCAGCGCCGCTTCCTCCGCTGAAGGGAGTCCGGCGGGTTTTATAATCCAGCCCGCTGCGGGCATCGAAATAATCATTAAAGATATTGACTGCCGCGTGAGCGACCAGAAGGCCGAATGTGGCCAGCACCGCATATCCGAGGTTAAACGGCGAGCCGAAAAGTCTGAATTCATACCAGGCAACGGCAGCGCCCAGAATACTTAGGATCAGCGCCAAAATCAGAAAAGGAATGCGAATAACCGTTACAATGCCTTTGAAACTCATTTCATTTTCTGTATCCTTTCTACGGGTTGTTGCATGCGCTCCTTATCAGTTTATTCATCTTTCTGGCAAGGAAATTATACATACATCATGAGGAGCACAGATACGGCACCGCAGTTGATGGATTAACAGCCTCATCGTTGAATGCACTGTTGTCATGCCAAATGAAACTGTGTCAGAATAGTAAAAAGTCGTTATTCCCGCGAAGGCGGGAATCCAGTTGTCCCTGCGAATACCCTAATACAGGTCACGCGAGGGCACGAGTGCGGGGAACCATTCATTAATATTCCTGGATTCCGTGTCGCGCTTCGCTTGCACGGAATGACAAAACAGAGAAATAACTCTCGTCGAGTGTTACCTGGATTAAAAGGTCGTAGACTTACAAATCATTTCATCGGCCGGATAGGGTTTTAAAACGTCCTGAAGCTTCGACACGTCGTTATTTTGTGTTTCCAACCAGAGGGTCTGAGATTCTTTCGGCACGATCACCGGCATGCGGTCATGAATGGGTTCGACAACACCGTTGGCCTGTGTTGTGATGATGGTGCAGGTTTCCACGGTTTTTTTATCCGGGGCAATCCACTTCTCATGCAGGCCGGCAAAAACAAAGGGCACACCCGTTTTCAAGGAAAATGAATAAGGAATTTTCTTTTTGCCTTCCATCTTCCATTCGTAAAAGCCATCGGCGGGAATCAGGCATCTTCTGTGGAGAAAGGCGTTTTTGAAGCTGGGTTTTTCCGCCACGGTTTCAGCCCTGGCATTGAACAGATTTGCGCCAATGGACGGATCTTTGGCCCAGGAAGGAATCAACCCCCACAGGTAAGTTACCATCATGTTTTGATTGTCCTGCCGGATCAAAGCGGGAATATGCTGGCCGGGACTGACAGTATGGCTGGGAGAAAAATGCACGGACATATCGTGAACTTCAAATTCTTCGGCGATGACTGACAAATCCGTGATTAAAACAAATCGTCCGCACATGAAACATCCTCCCCGGCGATATTGTGTTCCCCGGCTGACCATACTTTGGCCGGCCGGGGAACACAAAAGAGAGACGCTGATTTCAATTTTTACAGCTTGATATTTCCTGCTTTCAACGTTTTGGTTGGCTTGAAGATATCCAGAGGGAATTTTTTATGCAGTTCATTCAGCTTATAGACCAGTTCAGGATAACCGATCCCCTGGGCCAGCGCGAAGGGTCCGAAAGGTGAACCGCCGCCGTTGGCCATGGCCAGATCAATCTCTTTAGGATCATCCGCAACGCCTTCCTCCAGCAGTTTTGTTGCTTCATTGACCTGGAGGGCGATCAGCTGATTAATATCAAATTCCTTCGTGGCTTTCGTCAGATCAATGGAAGGCCTCCCCTTGGACCAGTCATAAAAACCTTTCCCTGTTTTTTTACCCAGGTTGCCGGATTTTAGATAAGACAGAATCGCTTTTGAAGGTTTATAATCCTTGGAAAGCACCTGAGAAAAATACTCCAGACCGTGCACAGCTACGTCAATCCCGACATAGTCCACCAGTTCGAATGGCGCCATTGCCATCAGGGGCTTAAACGCGGCATCAAACTCTTCCGGTGAAGGATGCCCCGCTTCCAGAATTTTAGAAAGTAAAACAAGCGTCGGTTCGTTTACCCGGTTGAAGATAAAGCCGGGAGAGTCTCTCTTTACGATCACGGGAACTTTTTTAATCTTTTTGGCAATTTCATAACCGATCTGAATGGATTCGTCAGATGTATTCTTCCCCTTGATGACTTCTACCAGCTTCATCAGAATGGCCGGGTTGAAAAAGTGATACCCGATTACCTTGTCCGGCCGGTTCGTGGCAGCAGCAATATCCGTAATGCTCATATTGGAAGTGTTCGACGCCAGGATGGCGTGTTTCGGGGCAAATTTGTCCAGGTCCGCAAACACACTCTTTTTCAGATCGAGCTTTTCGGGAACAGCCTCAATAATAAAATCCGCGTCTTGGACGGCTTCCTGCAGATCCACCATGGGGGTAAGCCTCACCAGCGCCTGCGCATAAACGTCCGGGGCTATTTTGCCTTTTTCTTTTAACTTATCCAGGCTCGTGATAATTCCCGCAACCCCTTTGTCAACAAATTTCTGCTCAATGTCACGCAGGACAACGTTGTAGCCTCCCAACAGACAGGCAGCCGCAATCCCGTGTCCCATGTCACCCGCTCCAATCATGGCTATCTTTTTCACATCTTCAGACTTCATCGTTCTCCCTCCTTGTCCTATGAATTATTTTTTTGTCTTTGCCATCTCTTCATCCCGTAAAACCTTGCGCAGAATTTTGCCCACAGGGGACTTGGGCACGGCATCGCGGAACTCCACAATCTTGGGCACTTTATAGGGGGCCAGTTTGATTTTGCAGAAATCAATGATTTCCTCTTCGGTGGCCGTCTCTCCCGGCTGTAAAACGATAAAGGCTTTTACCGTCTCACCGCGGTAGTCGTGCGGAATGCCTATGGCTACCGCTTCGGATACTTTCGGATACTCATAGAGGACCTCTTCGATTTCGCGCGGATAAATATTGAAACCGCTGGCAATGATCATGTCTTTTTTGCGGTCCACGATAAAGATGAAACTGTCTTCATCCGCCTGCGCGATGTCGCCTGTGTAGAGCCAGCCGTCTTTGAGCTGATTGTCCGTCTCGGCCGGATTGTTCCAGTAACCTTTCATGATGGTCGGGCCTTTCAAGATCAATTCTCCGGACTGGCCGGGCTTGACATCTTCCACGCCGTTTTCCACATCCACAATGCGAAAATCATTGTCCGCCATCGGAATACCGATGGAACCGACCTTGGTGTAACCAAAAGGATTCGCGGTAATCACCGAACTCGATTCGCTAAGCCCGTATCCTTCATTGAAGATAATGCCCAGATCGATGACGCGTTCAATGAGCTCCAGCGGCATCGGGGCGCCGCCGCTGCTGAGCAAGCCTATGTATTTCCCCAGGTCAAGGCTTGCCGCCTTCGGATGATTGACAATGGCGGTAATCATTGTGGGCACAGCAGGGAAAAACACAATATGGCCGGCCTTGACTATCGTATCCAGGATTTCATCAATATCAAACCGCGGCACCAGAATCTGCGTTGCGCAGCTGAAAAACGCCCAGTTCATGGCGTAAATATTTCCATAGACATGGAACAACGGAAGCACCGCCAGAACACTGCGTTCCTGCTGCGGCATGGTGTGGGGAGAATACACACCGGGCGCCGCCCACATGCCGGCCTGAAAAGTAGCCGCCACCAGATTGCCGTGGGTCAAAAGCGCCCCCTTGGGAAACCCGGTTGTTCCACCGGTAAACTGGATCATGGCCGGATCCTCCAGCACGATGGGGATGCGGGGAGGACGTGTATCCTTGCAGTTTTCAATAAGTTCGGAAAAATGAAGCCATCCTTCCTCGAGATCCAGGCTCTTCGCCGTACTCACACCCAGCCCGTTGATGTAATCCGTGATTTTCGTGACCACCACGCGCTTCAATTTGGTGTCCGTAACCGCTTTCCGGACATTGTCCAGAAACATATCGAACGTGATCAGCGTGTCCATTTCGGTGTTTTCGATAATGAAGTGCAGTTCGGCGGGCGTATAGAGCGGATTCATATTCACCACGATCCCGCCCAGATGCATAATGGCCAGATAGGAAATGATAAACTGCGGACAGTTGGGCAGATGAACGCCCACGCGGTCTCCCTTTTTCACCCCTTTCGCCGCAAGCGCATTGGCCATTCTGAGCACCTGCTCGCGGATTTGCCAGTAAGTCAAATCCGATCCGTAGAAACGGGTGCAGATTTTATCCGGGTGAATCCCGGCGGTCATCAGAAAAATCTTATGCGCCGGGTTGCGGGGATAACGGATCGTGAAGGGAACATTGTAATCATAAAATTTATGCCAGGGTTTCGTCATCATAAGCCGGGACCTCCTTGAAATAATATTTTCAAAAATCGCGTATTCTGCTTTTCAGGTTCAACTTCCCTGCCTGGTGTTTCTCTCCCGCCTCCTGTCCTTCGACTTTACTCCTTCAGCGCCCCGGTAAAGTTTGCGGAATCGACCTTAATGGCCGCGCCTTCGTTATTCATGATACACTCCACCATGCCGAAGAATTTGGGAAACTCTGCGCCGATGAAAAACTGTGAAGACAGCACGCGCCCGCTGTAGTATGCCGCTTCGTCGTTATCTTCGAGGATCTTTTTACGGTCGGCGCCTTTGGCATCGCCCACCAGGGCCCTCGACTTCGGAAGCGTAATCGTCAGACTCCACAGGTGCAGCCAGGCCACAATCAGCGGAAACATCGCCTGCTGGAGCGGGGTTGCGTTCGCCACCAGGGCGATGAACTTGCCTTCCTGAAGCTGCTTGCCCATCATGGCGATGATTTCACCGAGTTTTTCCAGTCCGCGAGCAACCGGCGCCACGTAGCGTTCATCCACGATGCCTTTGGCTTTGTCGATCGTGTCTGTGATATATTTCTTGAGGACCTGATAGTTGTACATTTCAGGGTTCATCAGGATTTTGCGCATCTGCAAATCAAGCGACTGAATGGCATTGGTGCCTTCATAAATCGAGAAAACCTTGACATCGCGCGCATACTGTTCCACCGGATACTCCTGGCAGTAACCGTAGCCGCCATACACCTGCATGGCTTCAGCGGTAACCAGCCAGCCGGCATCGGAAATACCGGCCTTCACGATGGGGGTGAGGATTTCCACAATCGCCGTCGAATTCTTAACCTCGTCGGCAGAGGATGATGAATGCATAATATCCTCGTGATAGGCAAGAAACAAAAAGAGCATCCTCATGCCTTCGACCGTGCTTTTCATGTAGAGCAGCATGCGTTTTACATCGGGATGCTCGATAATCGGCACTTTCGGGGCGGCGGGGTTCAGCATTTGCGTGATATGGGCGCCCTGAATGCGGTTACGGGCGTAGGTCACAGCGTGCATGTAAGCGGCGGAGGAAACAGCCTCTGCCTGAACTCCCGTATGGATGCGGGCCGCATTCATCAGCATAAACATCACTTTCATGCCCTGACGCTCCTTGCCAAGCAGATAGCCGACGCACTTTCCGTTGTCGCCGAAATTAAGCGTGGAGGTAGCGTTCCCCTTGAGTCCCATCTTATGCTCGATCCCTGAGCAGATGACATCGTTGCGCGCCCCGAGAGAACCATCCGGGTTCACCAGAAACTTCGGAACAACGAAAATGGAAATTCCCTTGGTCCCTTCAGGATCACCTTCAATACGCGCAAGCACCGGATGAATAATATTCTCTGTCATGTCGTGTTCGCCGTTTGAGATGAAGATTTTCTGGCCGGTAATCAAATAAGTGCCGTCTGGCTGTTTGACCGCTTTGGTCTTCAGCGCACCCAGGTCAGATCCGGCGCCCGGTTCGGTCAGGCACATCGTACCGCCCCACTTCCCCTCCATCATTTTGGGAATAAACGTATTCTTAACTTCTTCCGAACCAAAAGACGCAAGGATATAAAGCGCGCCGGTGATCGCACCGCAATACATCGTCAATGCCGTGTTGCCTGCATTAAAATACTCCGACGCCGCCATCGAAACACAGGAAGGAAAACCCATTCCACCCATTTCCGGAGGAAATACAAGAGAGTGGAAACCTGCATCAATATAGGAATGAAAGGCCTTGTGGAAGGATTCAGGAACCTTGACTTCATTTTTCTTGGGATCAAATTTCAGGCCTGTTTTATCTCCATCACTGTTCGATGGGTAGAACTGTTCCAGGGCAATTTTTTCGGCAAGATCAAGCGTATCCTCATAAATATTGCGGTCAAAATCTTTAAAACGATCAAATCGGTTAAGCTTCTCCAGTTCCAGCATTTCAAACATAATAAAACGGACATCACGCGAATCCACCAGTTGATTTAACGACATAAACCCCTCCTTCAGAAATAATATTTTTACCTCTCGATGATTAAGAGCCAGGTACTCAAAATTTTAAAATGAACGCCTTGTAAGATTTCACCCTCCGGTCAAAATGAAAATTTGATCGTGGTGATCAAAACTTTTTGAATGCTGCTGATTAAGATTCCCGCTGATACATCAGCGTCCGGTCAAAAAACATCGAACGCTCGTTGTTTTTTTAGCAGATAAAAAACGAAATGCAAGAAATATTTACAATTAAGTTAAATGTTTATGATTTTACGCCTCACGTCTTGACATGCAGGAGAGGAAGGGCCAGATGGCGGCGGGAGGTTTCCCCTTTCAGCTGTGTCTGCTCACGGACAGTAGGCACCCCCCGGCGGCCTTTGCCCAGCTCTTCCATCAGGTGCGTTGATCCGAGATGCACCGTGTGCTTGCCGAACTTTTGGGCCAGTTCATCGGTCACGGCATAAACGTCCCGGATTTTTTCAGCCCTCACGGGATCATCAAAGAGCGTATACTGTACATTGCTCTCAGCAATAAGATCCAGCAGAATCACGCCCGTGGCACGGTACAGTTCTTCCGGCCGGTAACAGGCATGGAACAAATCACGGAGGATGCTGGAAAATTCCAGCGGGCAGGCGCAGGGGCGCGAAATGGACGCTTCACTGCCGTCCGTTTCAAAATTCTGCTTTTTCAGAAATACGATTATTTTCTTTGGCGCGAGGGTGTAGCGCCTTGCCTTAATGCAGGCTGATTCCATATTGCGCGCAAGCTGGGCGAAAAGATAATCGGCGTCAGACGTCGGAGGAGCAAACGTTCTGGTTTTGCTGATGGAGGAGTAAACGCTTTTTTCGTCTGAGATGACCGGATAAACTGAATCGCCGCGCAGTTCCTGCCAGATTTCCACACCCGGCTTGGTGAATTTCTGACGCACGGTTTTTTCGGGAAGCCGGGCAAAAGCCAGTGCCGTATGGATGCCGAGCTTTCCCAGATAATGGGTTGTGGCCGGCCCGATCCCCCATATTTTTTCCACCGGCAGATCGTTCAGGTACCCGGCAATATCCCGCCCTTTGATCACAGTCATCCCGGCGGGCTTTTGATACTTGGATGCCACCTTGGCCAGCACTTTGGTGATACTTAATCCCACCGAAACGGTAATGCCCAGTTCCCGTTCAATTTCTTTTTTCATCCGGAGGGCAATATCTTCGTAGGATGAGCGCAGAGCGCGGCGCATGCCGGTGATATCCGAAAAAGCCTCGTCGATGGAATATTCCTCGACATCAGGCGTGAAGCGGCGCATGACGGCAAACATCCGCCGGGAAAACAGGCTGTAGGTTTCATAGTCCGACGGCAGGACGATCAGCCCCGGACACATTCTGCGCACTTCATGCAGCGGAACTCCCCGCTTGATACCGACCCTTTTGGCCGCATAACTTGCGCAGGCCACGATGCCGCGCTCACCCCCGGTGATCAGCGGTTTGCCCCTGAGCTCCGGATGAATCGCTTCTTCACAGGACGTAAAAAACGCGTCGCCGTCGATGTGAACGATGGCCCGCGGCCAGGAATGAAGGGAAAAAATTAAATCACTCATAAAACAAGGCTGTTAGACTGTAGGCTATTAGGCTGTAGCTCCTTAAAAAACAAGGCTGTTAGACTGTAGGCTGTAAATTGCCTGAAGATAAGGCTAATAGGCTATAGCCTATTAGGCCATTAGCTCTATTTTGTAGGCCTTTGGCCTTATAAAATCGGCGCGTTCCGCGCCGCACTTCTTAGCCTAACAGTCTAATAGCCTTATCTTCAGTGGTGCCATGTGGTCTCTTTGTTGTTCTCCTCATTGACCGGATTAATGCGCCGATCACTTTTTGCGTTTCCAGCATCTTTGTTTCACAATTAATAAATTTATTTTCTCTCATAAAGCCCAATCTCTTGGCCAAACCATATTGATAATGAAGTTCCCTCAAAGAACCGAAAGCGATCTCCAAAAAACGAAGATACTCAGACTGACTCTCCCGGGCACAACCCTCCACGATATTCGAAGGAATAGAAACCGCTGCCCTTCTCATTTGGGACGTCAACCCGTAAACTTCTTCCCGAGGAAACCTGTTGGTAAGCTGATAAATCAACAACGCAAGCTCATCCGCCAATTCAAACGCCCGCAACTTTGTATGATCACGCATTATAAATCCCCTACCTCATAGTCCTAAAAGTCTACATACAGCTTGATAGTCTAACAGCCTACAGCCTAACAGCCTATCTGTGGTACTTTCGAACCAGCGCTGTTACCACTCCCGCAATCCGCAACTCCGTCTGCGGGACAATGGGGGGATATCCGGGATTTGCTGCCTCCAGCGTAACGGTTCTTCCTTTTTTGCGGAAATATTTCATCGTCCAGTTGCCGTCCACTTCCGCCAGGATGATATCACCGTCCCGCGGCTGGCGCCCCCTTTCAACAATGACCAGGTCCTTCTCCATAATGCCCGCACCGATCATGGAATCGCCCGTAACCGAAAGAAGGAATGATGTTTCCGGATGCGGCGCGAGGTAGTCGTCAAACGAAATCACGTCACGCAGTTCTTCTTCCGCAGGAGAAGGAAATCCGGCGTGCACCCTGCCGCTCACCGCCAACCCCCCAACCTGGCAAAGCGCGGGAGCGGCTGAAGCATTTTCTAATCGCGTCCCATGAATGCTATAAAAAAGCTTAATAATTTTAAATCCTTCATAGATGTCCCCTTTTCCGGCAGGCAGAAACGGAAAAAACACCTCCGCAATGTGTATGTCTTTCTGTTTTTCCATGTTGCAATCTTATAGAACGATCGTTCTATTGTCAAGATAAAACCTTGATCCTTTATACCTGGGAAAAACATGAACAAAAAACAGTTTTGGCTTGAAAAACCACAGAACGATCGTTATTCTATATATAAGGAATAAAATTATTGCCGGGATACGTTAATATTTTGACGCGATGAATCTCCTGTCAATATTAAAGACACGAAAGGAGGACATAAATTATGTCTGCAACAGTACACAAAGCACATTACGCAGATCCCTCTTCGTTTCGTGGAATCATTATGTTGTCTGCCTGGGGGCTTGCTCTTGTTCTTGCTTCTTTTCTGTTCCTCTGGCTTGGTTACCTTCTGGATGAATTGCTGGGCACCGCTCCGAAATTAATGATTGGTCTGTTCTTTCTGGCCGTTATCGGATGCTTTGTAGCATTATATGAGGAGGCCACAAATGTCTTGAGAGGTGCCCGATTGTAGGCTGAAATTACCACCATCCGCATTTCCGATGTGTCTTGAAGATCAAAAACGATCACCAACAAAAGCAGAACTTGGTACGTATAGCTGAAAGAGAGCATCAGGCAATTTAAATAAGCATACCCCCTTTCAGCCAGAATTCATCAATGTAGGTTTTTGTTTAGACTGGACAAATATCCCACAAATTACCCGCCGGGCATTTGGTCTTTATTACTGTGAAATGCCCAGTGTCGTAATTTCATTTTATTTCATTTGATTTTAATTATTTTACTTTTTATTTTCTTAACACGAGTATAAAGATAACAAAATTTCGGAAAATACCTGCCACGTATATTAATTGTTACCCGTATAAGATTACAATAATATTGCCACTAATCTTGACAAAAGCATCTATTGGTTGTATAATTAACCATACAATAGGAGGTACAACTAATGCCACATGCACCAAAAATTATACCCATTTCAGATCTTAGGCAAAATGCCAGCGATGTAGTGAAAAGTGTTTCATCTTCAAGAGAACCGGTTTTTATTACACAGCGAGGAAGAGCGGCTGCTGTGATGGTAAGCATGGAAGTCTATAAAAATGCACAGCATGAAATGGATATTTTACATTTGCTAGCCAGAGGCGAGAAAGAAATAGCAGCAGGAACTGGTTATGCACTCGACGATGTGCTGAGAGAAACCGACCTTTATCTTGAGGCTGCAAAACTTTGAGAATACTATTCACGCCTACAGGCCGCCGCCAATTTCTTGATGCCATTGCGTATATACACCGAGACAGGCCTTCTGCTGCACTATCTTTTCGTCAAAAAGCAGAGAAAGCTCTATCCCGGCTCAAGAAGTATCCCGAGTCGGGAAGGCCGCTTCCAGAGTTTCCTGAACTTCCTTTTCGTGAAGTCGTTGTAAAGCCCTATCGTTTTTTCTATAAGGTGAAGGATAATGATGTATGGGTGGTGGCAGTATGGCATGGTGCTCAGCTGCCAGATGAGCCAGAAAATTAATGGGTAACAAAGCGCTCAAGCCGGAGCCGCGCCAGGGGCGCGGCTCCGGCTTAGCTTTTCGTTGATCCTTTCAATTGGAAAGAAACACATTACCGGACATAACGATATTGCAACATTGTAGGTGTAAACCAGCTCTTTTGCTGGTTCAGAAATATTTTAAAATTATTCATGGCTTTTTATCTATCTCCTCCTGCTTGTTTCTCCATTCTTTCGTTTTATGCTACATTGCAATCGATAATCGTTGATATAGATTCATGCTCCATGGTCAACCATTGTATATGGCGTCTATTTAAATCAAATGTTTATCATGATGAGGCTCGCGGGATAATCTCACAGTGATCCGAAAAGCCGGCAGGGGGAACACCCAAAGCCTGCAGCAGACGAGCCCAGTAATTAACTTGTGCGGCAGTGCTGGCCAGGATCACCATTTCCCTTTCGGTAAAATTTGCCTTTAGTTTAGTGACAAATTCCTGCGGGAACAAAAGAGGTGATTGGGAAATTAAAACAGCATATTCCATGGCAATAATCTCACGGACAGAGAATGTACTCACCTCTGTAATGGTGATTCTTCCTTGTAATGCTGAATACTCCTGTTGAGTGATTCCAAATTGATCATGGTCATAGGAATTCATATCAATGCAGAAAGGGCAGGCAACAGTAAATGATGTCCGCAGGCGGACCAACTTGAGGATTCGTTTATTCAAAGTTTTGTCTTTGTGGGCAACCAGGATTTCCATGATGCCGGAACTGATGGCCACTTTGGGATACCATGCCAGCAGTTTGCCGGGCAGAAGATCGCGACCGGTTACTTTCCGGGAAATCCAGATGCCAATCCTTAGATAAAATGGAATGGATCTTGGCGGATCGATAAAGGCTTTCATGACGAACTCCTTAAGATGGATAAATGCTAAAAATAATATGCAATTGATCTTTGCATATTGCAACATACAATTTTCCAATAATCTTGATAAACATTTTCTTTTCTGTTTTCATTTTATTCATGCTCGACACGGTTACCGAAACAAGACTTCATTGATCCTGTTCAAGTCGATAATGCTCCAGGACAAATCATAAACAAAAAGGCAGAGCCAGTTTCAGCCCTGCCTTCCCGAAAAAAACTTCATACTTAAAAATATTTATTTCCGGACCCTCCTGCGGATGCTTAACAACCCCAGCAGCCCGAGTCCAAGAAGCATCAGGGTAGCCGGTTCGGGAACCATGCTGGCTGCGTAAGCACCGATCTGCGCATGAACCTCTGTTGTTGGATGAACACCGACCGTATCCCACCAGGCATAGGTTGTTCCCTCACATGCCGCAGGATTTGCCGCGCAATTGGCCAGCCATGTGCCTGTGGAATTATCAATGTCAAGGGTAAGTTTCGTTAAATCCAGCAAATAAAGATCAACGCCCGGGTTTAAGGCATCCAGTGTGCCAAGAGACGCACTCAGCGCCGCATTGAATTCATTCATCCACGCGACATAAGGAGCAGGTTGCTGCGTTGTGGCAAGGTTCATGATCATGAAATCGTCTGCCCCGATACCGATGAGATATGATATCGTACCGGCGATATTGAGCGCCGCCTGGGTGGCACTCCTGCCATTGAACATGTCATTGCCACCAGCAGAAATGGTGACGAGGGTGTTGTCGGCAACATTTCCGAAAACGGAGTTGTATACCCCAACCTGCCACTGTAGACCTGTTATCCCTTCATTTACACCAGGGGTCGCCGGATTATCAACCAGACCCGCAGCAGGATTATCCCAACCTGATGTTGCGCCACCATAAGCCATATCCAATAAGGATGCCCCTAAATCCTGGGCAAGGTACTCCACCCAGACCGGACCATTGGAAAAACGTTGAAAGCCGAACTGGTCATAGAGATTGTTGTTGCCGACAGCTGCATACGGGGAACCATTGAGTTCATACTGGCCATTGTCCGAAAGACTGTCACCAAAACTAAGGACACTGCTGTAAGCGTAAGCTCCGGCAGCAACAGAAAGAACCAACCCAAGACTCAAAAACCACGTTACAATAATTTTCTTCATCTTCTGATTCATGATTCCCCCTCCTTCATAATTGGGCATATCTTTAATCTCTTAACTTGTTTTTCCGTTGACTCCTGTTTGGACGACCGACAAAATGAATTGTTAAGAATAATCGACAACAACGGCAATTCCATAGACATAACAATTAGCAGCATAAAAAATGCCAATCAATTATCTATTTGATATTACTGTTTTATTAATTTTCGACCATCTAGATGTAGAAAAATCTGCAAACTTTTCCGACACTTAAAAACGGATCATATCCACTTATTTCAACTTTTATTTCATGAAATCAAAATGATAGAATATTGCCATACCGTAAAACATTCCGACAATCCTATCCATCGACCATTCGGTACTAGGATATCCATGATCAGCCTTTTCATCACGGTGCTCATACCCACAACCTACTGGAAATATACGATAAAAGATGATAAATATTCACCAAGTCAATGTGCTGCAGAAAGGTAATTATCCGCTTGAAAATCAGCCGTGCCTATAAACTATTCGCTGTCACAATTATTGTGCTTCTTGTCATTACGGCCATTGCTTCTTTTTATGCGCTTAAAATTCAGAATGCTATTATCTACAGCGAACACCATCGCCTGCGTTCGGTACTGTTGGCCTATGAATTATTTCAAAGCTCCGAAGACTTGACCCGCATGGCACGCAGTTACGTCTCGACGGGCAATCCAACCTACGAAGAAAATTACTACGCCATACTCGACATTCGTAACGGCACGCGTCCGCGACCCACAGATTACGACGCGACCTACTGGCATCTAACTGATGTCGGCAAGGGCAAATCCATGTCATATGGAGAAAAAGTTGCGCTTCAGGAATTGATGCGGCGGGAACATTTCACGGATAAGGAATTCGCCCTGCTGAAGGAATCCCAGGCACAATCAGATCATCTGGTCAATATGGAAAAACAGGCTTTTGCCGCCATGAAAGGTTTATATGATGACGGCCGCGGCAACTACACCGCACAGCGCGAACCGGATCCAGCTTACGCGGTAAACTTGCTGTTCAGCGAAAAATACTCCGATGAAAAAGCCGCGATCATGGCTCCGATCCAGCAGTTCATGAAGATGATAGACAAACGGACAAATGCCCAGTTGCTTTCATTTCAATCCAGCCTCCGGCAGCTAATTCTTTTAACAACACTGCTCATCTCCATAACCCTGTTTGTCGTACTCCTGAAGACGATCCATACCTTTCAAAGTGTTTTATATCCTGTGAAACGTCTGCTTGGCAAGGTCAATGAAATTGCATCCGGCAACTATGACGCCCGCTGTGTCGTCGATTCTTCAAATGAGATCGGAGAGCTGTGCGTGAAATTCAATGGCATGGCCGACGCACTTCAAACGGATATTATCAAACGCAGACAGGCGGAAGAAGCGCTGCTGGAAAGTCTGGATACCATCCGCGGACTCCTGGACAGCGTTGATGCGGGCGTGGTCGTGGTCGACCCTGTCTCCCACGTGATTGAACAGGCCAATTCCCACGCAGCGAATCTTTTTGGCGCTGGGCCGCAGGAAATCACAGGGCACATCTGTCATAAATATTTGTGTCCAAATGAAATCGGCAGCTGCCCGATCACCGACCTCGGCCAAGAACTGGATAGCAAGGAATGCGCCCTGCTGCGGGCCGATGGAAGTTCATTTTATATCCTGAAATCCGTTAAAAAGATCCGAATCGGCGGCGAGGAAAAACTGCTTGAGACTTTTTTGGATATTTCGAAACGCAAAGAAGCGGAAGAACAAATTCGTTACCTGGCAACCCATGACACAATGACCGGCCTTCCGGTTATGAGACTGGCCAAAGATTTTCTGTCCAAATCCATGCACCGGTCCCGTCGAAACAAAAAAATGACAGCCGTCATGTTTATTGACCTCGATGGTTTCAAGGCCGTCAACGACAACTTCGGACATGATGCCGGAGATTATGTTCTTAAGCAGGTTGCACACCGGTTACTCTCCAGCGTCAGGGAAAGCGATACGGTGGCCCGGGTTGGCGGAGATGAGTTTCTGCTCATTGCAGACGATATTCATATTTCTCAGGACGCATCCAGAATTGCCGGTAAAATCATCGATGTGGTTTCCCGCCCCATCAATATCAACGGGAATCAGGCCGCTGTCGGCGCAAGCATCGGAATCGCCCTCTATCCTTCGGACGGTGAAGATATGGACGAGCTGATTAAGAAAGCGGACGAAGCGATGTACAGAATTAAGAAAGCCGGCAAGAACGGATTTGTATTTGTCAATCAACCTGCAACATAATTCCTGCCAATTCGAAAGAAACAACAGTTCAACATGAAAAATCCTGGCAGGCGCCCGTAAGTACGACAGCCCCTGCCCCGTATGTTACCTGACAACCCGCGTTGTGGATCTCAAAGGGAATGAAAATAAAAAAATCAATTTTTTGCAATGACGGGAATCCAATTTGTATTACAATGCCAGAACATTTCCGATGGTCTGCTCCATTTTTTTAGTCAATGAGATTTTTTTCTTGACATAAAAGAGATTTCATTATTACACGCGCGAACAAGCAAAACGATCATCAGAAAAAAACGAGAATTCCAGAATCAACCACTTCGCAGGAAACTGTCGAGGTGTAAATGAACGTCATTAGATCGCAGCAAACTGCGAAACACGAATGCCTGCAGGATACAGCGAAATGAAAAAAGGAATATATCGTTATGCAAGAAAAAAGGAAATCTGAACGGCTGAAGGAATTAAGCGATATTCACACAACGGTCCTGACTACAGAAAACCACATTCCCAAAGGGGAAATTTGCTACAATTACAGCGAGGACATTTCTGTGTCCGGTGCCAGGATTCGAGGCAACGTTCATTTGCCCGTCAATACCCTTCTCAAGATAGACTTTACATTGAAAAAATTAAAACAAAAGATAACCGCGATTGGAATCATCCGATGGACCAAAGGCATCATTGAAGACAAGTATTACGAAGCGGGAGTAGAATTCACCAGCACATCCGTGGAAGTTATACAGCAAATTGCCGATTACATCTCATGGAGAAAGAAAATCATCAGCCTGAGTCCTTTTGCCATCCCTTTTTATACGTACGATAAAGCAAGGGGGTCAGACTCACCATAGAGGCAGCTGAATCGGGGTGCACAATCCATCAGTGCGATCAAATTCCCAACAGGGTATCCGCTTTTTCGTCTCCCGAAGGCTCGCGGTCACGGACCGGCAACATCAGAAGAATGCCTGCGATCTCCAGCAGCATGCAGAAAAAGAAAGCCGTATCAAATGCTCCGGTAAGCTCCGTTGAGGGAATCCTGCTTGCGGTGACTTCCGCCAGCTTCGGTCCCGCAGCAATCATACCAACCAGCATCACAACCGCCACGCCAAGCGTTGATCCGATATTGGTCATTCCCCGCATAAGTCCGGAAGATGACGCTCGCTCACTTACAGGCGCCTCTCCCATCACCGCGCTCGCGAGCGGTGTGAAGGTCACTCCGGTTCCGCAGCCGAACAAAAGGAGATACAGGGCAACAAATCCTGTGCCCGTCTGCGCTGAAAGATTTGAGAGCAGCAGCGTGGCGGCAGCGCAGATCAAGAAACCGGCGATAATGGGCTTCTTTGTACCGATAACATCGGACAATCTTCCGGCAATCGGGGCAGACAGAATCATTCCCACCGGCATGGTAAGCAGGATAACACCTGCATGGTCTGTCGGGATGTTCCTGATCAGTTCAAGATAGAAAGGCATCATGATCATCACGCCGGCCATTGCCATTTGAACAAGAAGAATCCCGATATTCTGCAGGGTAAAATCTCTGTTGTAAAAAAGGGAAAGATTGATGAGGGGACTCGATGTCCGCCGCTCCCGGAGAAAAAAGAAAAACCAGAAAACCAGCGATATGGCGATCAGCACGAATCCCAAAAATATTCTATGCCCCTGGGCTGATGTCAACCCCGTCACAAGGCAACCAAGCGCAATGAAAAGAAGAAGAACTCCCGGAAGGTCCATAGTGGTCTGCGGTATTGACGGACGCAGCTCCGGCAGAACCTTCATGCCCAGAAGTGTGGCAGCGATTCCCACCGGCAGGTTGACATAAAAAATAAAGCGCCAGGAAAAAGTGCTGGTCAGGAATCCGCCGACCACCGGCCCAAATGCGACACCGAGCATCAGGAACATCGACATAATGCCGAGTGCCTGCCCGCGAACGGCGGGCGAGAGATATGTGGTGATCATAACAGCTCCGAGGGCCGAGATCACTGCACCACCCATACCTTGCAGCATGCGGGCAAGAATGAGTGCCCCGATGTTCGGGGCGATTCCGCAAAACATGGAGCCCAGGGTAAAAAGGAAAAATCCTATCAGGAATATATTGCGGTATCCTTTCATGTCGCCAAGACGGGAAGCAGCGAGGAGAAGACTTACCATGACGATCAGGTAGGCATTGAGCACCCAGGACACGGTGACGGTGGATACGTTGAAATACCTGGCGATGGAAGGAAGAGCAATGTTTACAATGGTGGCATCAAGTCCGGCCATAAACGAACCGAGCGATATCACCAGAACAATCGTCAGATCACGGCGTGACATCCCCTGCCGGGAAGGTGTTTGGTCCATCACTCATCTCCTGCAGTTCAATATTGATCCCCTTTTCGACGCAGCCATCCTATCACCTCCCCCTGCCACTGGTCCGTCCCTGATACCTTTTCACATCATCTGTATCCAAAGGAGGGTATATCAAGACTTTCCCGTTATCCTTCATGATAATACCGCTGACGAGTCCCAGCATGGAGTACCACTCCCCAATTTTTTGCCCATGATCATCCAATATATCGAACCCGTGCGCTTTTTGAAGGCAGCAGTCCAGCAGCCGCATTTGCATATTGGACACAAGTCCCGATATGATTTCCTCTTTAGGCTCTATTTCCTTCCACAGATCCCTGTCTCCATCAATTTCATACGATTTTTTGAGACCAAAAATCGCCACAGGATAAACGTCGGACCCTGTCAGAAAATAGTTGTAATCATCATTGATGGAAAATCTTTCAAAATGGACGGTAGCGGTGGCGCTTGGTTTCAAGCTTCCCGAATTTTTAAGCAGCGCACCCGTGCACCCCAAAAACAATCCTGCCATACTCAGGACCAGCATAATGCCTGACAGCACTTTGTATTTACGATTCACATGAACCTCCATAAATAATTATTTTACGTTCAAATCACCCATAAAAAATTGATCTTTTTTTCTCATTTTATAAATTAAAATATACAATATATGTGGCTCAAGTGCATCTGTTTTATCATTTGTGATTTCTACAGTTGATGAAATATAAGAAAAATGCAAGATTATTAAAGTTTATTGCAGGAACCATTTAGAATAATCAAGACGCCAGACAAACCCATGGGAGGGTGCAAATTTCATGAAGTCTTATGATGTGTTGATCATCGGGTCCGGACCGGCGGGCCTGTTTGCGGCCATGGAGCTTGAAAAGATGGGGATCGGAAACATTGCCATCATCGACCGTCATGCCTACACCGCCGGCGGTCTTCTGAACGACGGCAAGCTGAATTTTGATCATCGAATCGGTCTTGACTTGAATGAACTTAAGATTGATGTTGATACGGCATGCCATTACATCAACGAAGTCAAAGCGATTTTTACACGTTTCCCCCGCTGCCGTCAGGTAACCTATGTCAATAAAAATGAAAAAATCGACGTGCTGATGAATATTGCATATGAGCATGGCGTTGAATTCATTGCCCCTGAACAATGGCACTGGGGAACCGATAACGGCAAAGCCATCGTGGATCACCTCAGAAGTTATCTGGGGAAAACGGTCTTTCTTCTGGATTCAGAAGTCATTTCCATCGAAAAAAGAACCGGTCATCTCTATCGCGTTGCCGCACGCAAAAAAGGCAAAATATTTCTGTCAGACGCACCCGTTATTCTGGCCGCTCCGGGTCGCAGCGGCGCTTACTGGTTTCGGGATACCGCAAAAACGCTCGGGGTTGATCATAACTTTGGTCCTATAGACGTAGGAATCAGGATTGAACTGAACAGAAAATTCTATGAGGAAATTACAAATATCGTGTACGATCCCAAATTCATTTTCAGGACCAACCGGCATAAAGACAGGGTCAGAACCTTTTGTACCAATCCGGGCGGCAGGGTTCGTCTGGAAAATTACGGCCAGTTCAAACTGGTAAACGGCGACGCCCTTTCCGGCCGCAAGACATCCAATACCAACTTCGCTCTGATCAATACGGTCGCCCTGACCACACCCTTTTCCGATACAACCGAGTTCGGTCACATGATCGCCCGGCAATTTCATCTTCTGGGCGGTGGCCAGCCGATCGTTCAGAGAGTGGGGGATTTTCGTGAGGGAAGAAGGAGCGCCAAATCAACATTTGACAGCCGAATCCGCCATTTTGAAATGTGCAAGGCAACCTGTTTGGTCACGCCGGGAGACATCACACTTGGATTACCGGCGCGTATCGTTGACAACCTCTGGGAATCCCTGAAACGGCTTGATAAAATCATCCCCGGCATTCTTCATCCTTCGACGCTTCTTTATGCACCCGAAATAAAGTTCTTTGACACGCACTTCCCGACCGATCAGAATCTGGAAACGAATGTCTGTGGCATTTTTGTTGCCGGCGACGGTACGGGAAAAAGCCGCGGAATCGTGGGCGCCGCCATCTCAGGCATGATAGCTGCAAAAGGCATTGCAGGAAAAATCCGATGAAAACAATATTTTTCTTTTTCCCATCAGATCATTCCTGCAAAAGATGGATACCCGGCAGCCTTCTGTTTTCATGATTTCATACGTCACTATCGGACGGATCTTTGTCTTTCATACAGACCGTCTGGCATTGTCTTGATTTCGGGGCTACCAGCTGATCAACTCTTTGGAAAATGAGATTTCCAAAAGCCATCATCAGAATAGTAATGAAAATAACCTGCGTAACAACACCGGCATTCATGAACGGCAATAACATGGCTCCCGGGATATAAAGAAAAAGCAGGATTGTAATCAGGCCGCGCGGGGCAAAATAAAACAGGGGTTTCAATGGCATTCGCAAAACGGCTTTCAAAAAAAGAGCCCGTAATATGAAAATTACGGAAGCAAAGATTAATGCTACGATCAAATTATTAAGATTCAGCAAATCCGAAACATTGATGTAAAATCCGAACAGCACAAAAAAGAATGAGCGGACAATGAACGTAAGCTCCGCAACGATGCTTTTAAAAGAACAGACTTCATCGTTGAATTCTTTAAAATCAATCAATTTTATCGAATAGCTGTTTTTAAACAAATTATTATTATTCATAACCAGTCCGAAAATGAGAACAACGACCAGGGAAGGTAAGCGCATCAGATAGGCCAGCGCGTAAATCAGAACAACAGCCGTCATGATCACCACATGCTTTACGTGGTGATTGATTTTATGCAGCATTACGGCCAGAGCAGAGCTGAATAACACAGAAAGAATAATCGTGATGGTGATATCCTACAAAAAACGCAGGATACCTAATTCCATGGAACCGCTGCTGAACAAAAAGTAATTGAACGTCAGAATACCGACAATGTCTGATAGGGAGCTTTCATAAATGACAAATTCCCTCTCCGGGTCTGCCAGGCTAATTGCCGACGGGATGGCAACCGCACTGCTTATAATGGCAATGGGAATGATATTGACCAGAGATGTCCTGACATCGTAATGGAAAATATAGAACAACATCCCTGTAAAAAGAACCACAAATATGAGAAATAGCACGATGGCCGAAGACAGGGAACTGACGATCAGTCTGGTTTTTTCTCTACTTAAACTTAAATCAAGGCTGGCTTCCAAAACGATCAGAATCAAACCGAGAGTGCCCATAAAGGGAAGAATGCCCTTTATGGGCAACAGCTGTAATTGATAATAATCGGCAACGTAATGAATGGCCATGCCGGTGATGATTAGTAAAAGCACACCGGGCAGTTTGGAATATTTAGACGTAATATCAAAGATATACGCCAGAAGAATAATGAGGCAGAAAGAGATAAGAATATAATATGTCACGACATTAAACCCTATGAAGGATTGCTTTCACAAAAAGCCCGGATCAATAATTCAAAAGAAATTTTCACAAATTTATAATTCCTCAACCTGATTTTCAGGCAAACCTCGGTTCACAATTAAATAATGTAAAATATTATATATATCAAGTGGCAAGAGTTACTTCTGAAGAATCATTTGTTACGGGTCTCCCCATATGCACCTGAATCCGGCAGCGGATAAGAACCGTCTTCAAGATGTACTTCCGTCCCCGCAATGGCTGGATTGAAAACACACAGAAGGCGGAGGTCTTTTGACGCCCGTAAAAGATGCTCGTCGTGGTTGTTGAGGGCATACATCGTCCCCGGCACTATGGAATAAATCTTTCCGTCTGCCAGTGTTTGAACTTCGCCTTCACCCTCGACACAAAAAACGGCCTCCAGGTGATGTTTGTACCAGATGTGTGTTTCCGTTCCCGCAAAAATGATCGTTTCGTGGAAGGAAAAACCCATTCCGTCTTTTTTCAGAAGAAGCCTGCGGCTGACCCAGTGATGATTTTCAGCCCAGACTTCGCTGTCTGTCCCCATGATATCATTGATCGTTCGAACCAGCATGGTTTGTCCTTTCCTTCACCGGTTTTTCAGTACACTGCCGATAGAGGCATCCAGGATATCCAGGCCTTCCATGAGTACCTCATCAGGGATAATCAGCGGAGCGAGAAATTTAATGACATTATTTCTGGCGCCTGCCAACTCTATGATCAACTTGTTTTTAAAACATGCCATAGAAATTTCTCTGGCGAGTTCCGACGGTTCGACAGCCATTCCATAGATGAATCCCCTGCCCCGCACTTCCGCGTTCAACTGAGGATACTTCCCGCTGATGGTATGGAGACGGCCGGAAAGAATTGCTCCCTTGCGGAAAATATCTTTGGAAAAACGGTCGTCCTTCCAGTATTCGAGCGCCACGGAAGCCGAAACAAAAGCGAGGTTGTTCCCGCGGAAGGTTCCGGTGTGCTGACCGGCTTTCCAGATATCGAGCTCGCGGCGAAACAGAACCAGCGACATGGGCAGGCCATAACCGGAAAAAGATTTGGAGACCGTGACAATATCCGGTTTGATGCCGGACTGTTCAAAACTGAAGAAATTTCCCGTGCGGCCGTTGCCGACCTGAATGTCATCGACAATGAGCAGGATGTCAAACTCGCGGCAGATGGCTTCAACTTCGCGCAACCATTCGTCAGAAGCCACGCGGATTCCGCCCTCGCCCTGCACAGTTTCGAGAATGACGGCGGACGGGATATCCACACCGCTGCTGTTATCTTCAAGAAATCGCCGCATATATTGAGCCGTGTTGATGTCTTTCCCCAGGTATCCATCGTAGGGCAGGAATGAAACATCCGAGCGGTTGATAAAAGCCTCGTCACGATAATAGGCATTGGCCGTCACCGACATCGATCCCATCGTGAGTCCATGGTATCCGTTCGTAAACGAAATGACATTAGAACGTTTTTTCAGCATCCGGGCAAGTTTCAGACCCGCCTCAACCGCATTGGTCCCGGTGGGGCCCGTGAACTGAACCTTGTAATCGAGGTTGCGGGGTTTGAAAAGAACTGACTCCATTTTGAGCAGCAGGTCTTCTTTCGCAACCGTGGCCATATCCAGACCATGCACAATGCCGTCATTTTCCAGATATTCGATGAGTTTCTTTTTCATCCGGTCGTTGTTGTGTCCGTAATTCAGCGTGCCGGCACCGGCAAAGAAGTCGATATAGCGGTTCCCGCTTTCATCAAATAAAAAAGCGTCTTTGGCCTTTTCAAACACCACGGGGAAAGACCTGGAATAGCTGCGCACTTCAGACTCCAGGCGTCTTATCGTTTCCATCAGATTTCCTCCTTTGATAACAGGTTAAAAGGCCCGATACGAAACAAAACTTCTTCTTCATGGGATTGGCCGCCGAAATCATCGGCTGAAAACAGAACGCTTTGAACCAATGGTGCATCAAGCGATTCGGCCAGGGAAGAAAAAAGGGCCTTTGATGAATGGTTAGACGGGCTGACCGTCGTTTCCAGATAGCGCAGAGGATTGGGATAAGAACGGCTCAACAGGTCCTGCAACATTAAGCTGGCTATGCCTTTCCCCCGATATTCTTCTTGTACCGCAACCTGCCAGACAAACAGGGTATCTTGCTGATCAGGACGAATGTATGCGGAGATAAAACCGCAGACGTGATCATTGCTGCAGGCAACAACTGACGTCTGAAAAAAATGAGCACAAATGATAAGATAGCAATAATGCGAATTGACATCCAGCGGAGGAGAAAACCTGACCAACCGCTCAATGGAAGGCGCATCAGAGACTTCCGGCTTACGAAAATGAATATCCGTTGGATTATTTTTCAAATCCCTCTCCTTTGCAATGTTTAAGTTAGCCGTTATAGATGAACGACGATGATCTTCGGTTGACAAAAAATACAGGCGTCTTTTGTGATACAATTTTTATTTAGCACAAAATAGACAAAATTGCAATTCAGTCATGTCCGTCGAAAGCAATGGAAAGATAAGTGCCCAGGAGAATATCTAGCAGTTGAACGTACAGTAGTCTTACGCCTCAAGCGCGTTTCTCTGATGCTGCACAAAAAAGCCCCTCCAGTTTCCTGAAGGGGCTTCATGTTTTAAATCCGGCGGCACCTACTCTCCCACACAGTCGCCCATGCAGTACCATCGGCGCGAAGGAGCTTAACTTCCGTGTTCGGGAT
>Ga0208040_1000580_pt1 | contig 42015 bp, 54 predicted proteins | sample AD_UKC083_MetaG_FD_184431 | JGI IMG/M metagenome (GOLD analysis project Ga0208040, IMG submission 184431) | Active sludge microbial communities of municipal wastewater-treating anaerobic digesters from USA - AD_UKC083_MetaG (SPAdes) (version 2) | ecosystem: Engineered > Bioreactor > Anaerobic >...
TGCAAAGTAATCGGTGTGTGTTTTGTGAAAAAATGATAGTTATGAATATATTTGTAGGGTAATAGTGTGGATAGCTGCAGTAATACCCCTTTGAAGCAAAAAACAGATAAATAGAGATATGAAATTTCCCGGAATCAAGAATAATCCAATACCATTTTTGACTGCTGTTTTGCTGTCATCGCTGCTTCTTTCCTGTTGCAAACCTGACAAGGAAGAGCTCTCACTTTCAATACTCCTGCCGGAAGCCGACTGCACGGCCGGTAGCCAATTTATAACCATTAAGGCTTCAGGTGACTGGACCCTCACTATTGAAAGTTCCAGCATTGCATCTACCGACTGGGTTTGGCTCAGTTCTTATTCCTCGAACGATCGTGTAATCTCATTGCGCGGCAGTGGTAATTCCAACAATATAGTTCTAAACTGGGATGCGAACGACTCAAAGGATGCACGTAACTGTGTTTTGACACTCAGTTGTGCCGGCGAACGTGCACAAAACAACTTCTTGCAGAAGGGTTCTGACAAAGTCAACGGCATAGCCACGGAACTTAAAAGCGATAAATTGACCAATTGGCTCGAACTCCCTGCAACAAAGGAGGGTGATGGTCTCTACTTCATTACCCACAGTGCCAATATCGGCGGAAAGAAGTGCCGCAATTACTCCTTCTACTGGGACCCCAGTGCGCTTGTGGCCCACTGGGTTGCCTACCCTCTAAACAGGGGCCTCATCAGTACCGGTAGCCGCACGGATCTCTGGGATCTCAATCCCAAGGTTCCCCGTCAATATCAGCCGATACTTTTGAGAGGTTACAGTGGCGGATCATTCCAGAGAGGACACCAGCTCCCTTCAGCCGATCGCTATTCTTATGAAGCCAATGTTCAGACCTTCTACGGCACCAACATAACCCCTCAAAGGGGTGCTTTAAACGAGAATATCTGGTCTACACTTGAGTCCACGGTACGTGACTGGTCAAAAAAACTGGACACTCTCTATGTTGTCACCGGCTGTGTGATTGAAGGTAGTACAGAATATGTCAATGACAACGAAGGCAAGAGGGTTACTGTTCCCACCGGCTACTACAAGGCCCTTCTTGGCTATAAAGAGAATGCTTCCATAGGCGGTTCTACGAAAGGTTTTGTAGGCGTAGCTTTCTATTTTGAACACAGAGGCTACTCCAACGATTATACTACAATGATGCAGCAGTCGATGACCATCTCTGCTCTTGAAAAGAAAGTTGGCGTAGATTTCTTTGTCAATCTGCCTGCCAAGATTGGAAAAGAGTTGGCCGGTCAGGTGGAAGGCAGCATTGATTCCTTCTGGAAATAGTCCCGGATTATGATTTTGTCATCGTTCGTCATACTAATACTGTTGAGGCTGCAAGCAGGAATATTATTACCTGATAGCATTCGTTGATGAGCAACGATGCTTTGTGATAAAAATTGTCCGGCTCGCATTTTTTTTCTAATTTTACACATAGTTCTATTAAAAATAATTATTAACTAAAAATATTCTATTATGGGCATAATTCTTTCAATCCTTATTGGCGCTTTAGCCGGTTTTATTGCAGGTAAAATTATGAAAGGCGGCGGATTCGGTTTCTGGATCAATCTCCTTGTCGGTATCGTCGGAGGTTTTCTCGGCGGTATGGTCCTTGGTTGGCTCGGCATCAGCTGGGGTGGTATCTGGGGTACGCTCCTGACCGCTGTTATAGGTGCCGTTATTCTTCTTTGGATAATTTCTTTATTTAAAAAGAAATAATTTGTCATGAAACGCTATTTTAAAAGGATTGCCTACGCCGTAGTGGCAGTTATGGTGACTGTTGCCTGCAGCTCTGTCGCTTTTACGGGACGTAAACGGGTTCTGCTCTATTCAGACTCCCAGATTGCGTCGCTCTCAGATCAATCCTATCAGGAGTTTATGACCCAAGCCAAGCTTTCTTCCAATAAGCAAATGAAAGCAGCTGTACAGGACGTTGGCAGCAGGATGACCGGTGCTCTTGAAAAATATCTCACTTCAGTGGGCGAGACACACTATCTTCAGGGACTCAAATGGGATTTTCAGTTAGTGCAGTCTGAAGAGGTAAATGCCTTCTGTCTTCCAAATGGCAAAATCGTCTTTTATGAGGGTATTATGCAATATACAAATACCCCTGATTATATTGCCGTGGTTATGGGACACGAGATAGCTCACGCTGTTGCTCAACACGGTAATGAACGTATGAGCCAACAGAATCTCATGAGCATGGCAGGTTCGGTCCTCGGTTCGATGGCCGGACGGAAATCAGATACCACTCAGGCACTTTTCGAGATTGCATTCGGTCTGGGAGGACAGTTCGGTGTGATCTTGCCTTACTCTCGCAAACACGAATATGAGGCTGACAGGATCGGTCTTATCATAATGGCCATGGCCGGATATGACGTTGACAAGGCTCCTATTTTCTGGCAGGCAATGACGGCGAACAGCGGCCCCACCATTCCGGAGTTTCTCAGTACGCATCCCAGCGATGAAAACCGTCTTAAAAAACTCATTGAGGCCATACCGGATGCTAAAGCTTACATCGGCAAATGAGAAGTTTCGCAAGTGACAACAATTCAGGCGTCCATCCTTTAGTGATGGACGCTTTGATAAAAGCCAATAAGGATCATACGGTAGGTTACGGTGATGACCCGTGGAGTAAAGCTGCAGAACAATTGATAAAAAAACATTTCGGTGAGGGAGCTACCCCATTTCTGGTATTCAATGGCACTGGAGCTAATTCGGTGGCGCTTCAGGCAGTGACGCGTCCTTTCAACTCCATCATTTGCGCCGCCACTGCGCATATATTTGTGGATGAGTGTGGAGCCCCTGCCAAGATGAGCGGCTGTCCCCTCATACCTGTGAATACTCCTGATGGCAAGCTTACCCCTGAATTGATAAAACCCTATCTCAAAGATTTCGGTGTTTGTCACCATTCGCAGCCTGGTGCAGTTTATATCTCGCAGGCTACCGAACTGGGTACTCTTTATACACCGGCAGAGGTGGAGAGGCTGGCCGACTTCATTCACTCTTACGGACTCATTCTCCATATGGATGGTGCGCGGCTGGCAAATGCATGTGTGGCTCTGGATTGCACCTTCAAGAAGATGACGGTAGATGCCGGAGTGGATATCCTCAGCTTTGGCGGTACGAAGAATGGTATGATGATGGGGGAGGCGGTAATAAGTTTTCTGCCGGAAATCTCTGCCAATCTCAAGTACTATCGCAAGCAATCGGCACAACTGGCCTCCAAGCACCGCTATCTGGCTGCACAGTTTCTGCCCTATCTGGGTGAGGGATTATGGAGCACCAATGCCCTTCATGCAAACGATATGGCATTAAAACTGCTAAAAGTGTTGCAGAAGTACCCTCAGATAAGGCTCTCGCAAAAGCACCAGAGCAACCAGCTTTTTTTCTATGCTCCCAAGGATTTTTTGGAGGAGTTGATGAAGGAGTATTTCTTCTACTACTGGAATGAAGAGGCAGGGGAGGCGCGTCTTGTAACCTCGTGGGATACAACCGATGAGGATATTGCAGCATTCGAGTCTTCAGTGGATAGGATTTTCTCCGCTAAAGGGTGATTATTGCCGTAATAATTTTGCAGAAGCAAAAATTATATCTACATTTGCACTCCCAAACGGGACGGAAGGTCTCTTAGCTCAGCTGGTAGAGCACGACACTCTTAATGTTGGGGTCCAGGGTTCGAGCCCCTGAGGGACCACTTTCGAATAAATCAATTCTATAATAAAACCTCTCAAAACTATCAGTTGTGAGAGGTTTTTTTATCTTTTTCATTTTAGTTTTCGTGAAAAAAAGTTTAAATTCAGAACTAATGAACCGAATTATTTTGTAAATTCGCAGAGTATTATTTGTTTACCATTAGTAAATAATAAATATGGGGAATTATTAAAGTGGTATCAAGAACAATAGCTCGGCTAAAAATGCTATTTGGTCGGACTCTCACTATATTTTAACGAATAACTCAAAACTCCCAACTAAAAACTCAAAGACTACTCCCATCACTACAAGGTCTTTACAAACCTCAATTTCACTCTAAAAAGTATTTTACGTCATCATAATATACTTTATACCCTTATTAGTTGGTACACCAATCACATCAGTCATGAACGCCGTTTTAACACTTGCAAAACGACACTCAGTTCAATTTTAAGGTTAAAACAGCGAAGAATTGACTATTAATAATTAACAACGAATCACTAACGGAAAATCACGTAGAGACCAAATAATACGGTCTCGACACAAAACAAACAAAAATGAAAAAATTTCTAACAATTATCACTATGACGGCAATGGTCATGATTGCCGGATGTGTCGACCTGGACGATATATATCGCCGACTCGATAAACAAGCGAAGGAACTTGCCGATCAAGGTAAGGAACTGGCTACCATGAAGGCACTAATTGACGCTATTAATAAAAAGATCAGCGTGGTGTCATATACGGAACTAGCCGACAAGAGCGGCTATGAGCTCACCATGAGCGATGGAAGCAAGATCACCATCAAACATGGCGCCAAAGGCGAGCAAGGGCAAAAGGGTGAGCAAGGTCTTCAAGGCCCCAAGGGTGACCAAGGTACACCAGGCAAAGACGGCGATGCCAACCTCACAATTACCGAAGCCGGTGATGTTGTAATCATCGTTTATAAGGGCATTACCTACAACTTGCCCAAGAAAATAATTTCCAAAATGATCCTCACTACTGCCAAGAATGTGGGTATGGCAATAAATCTATCAATAGATGCTGCCGAGGCCGATCGCCCTGATGTGTGGATTGACCTGAACAACAATGCCCTCAAAGATGAAGGCGAGGTGGTAACCAAATTCGGTAGTCATGAACCTTATATAATGGGTGCGCAAACCATTACTGTTTACGGTAAAGTAAAGACGTTGAACTGCCACAGTAACCAGCTTACCTTTCTTGATGTAAGTAACAATACCGCTTTGGAGTTTCTGGCCTGCCACTCCAACCAACTTATTTCGCTTAATGTTGGCAAAAACATTGCGTTGGGATATCTGTGCTGCTACCAAAATAAAATATCCGGCAGCAACATGACTGAGTTGGTCAACAGCCTTCCCGACCGTAAAGGCTTGACACCAGGGGTATTCATGGTGTTCGATACTGGAGGTGAAGAGCAGAACATTATCAATGCTGCCCAAGCGGCAACTGCCAAGGGCAAAAACTGGAATGTTTATAACAGCAGTGGGATTCCCTATACTCCCGGCAGTTAGTGTAAAATCCTATTGACATCATAGTAGGTCTCTGTAGAAAACAATCGAGGGAGTCGCTTAAAACGACACCCTCGGTTTGTTTTTATTAATTCAAAACCATTCGCCCCTATCCAACTCCGTACGAGGAACTCCAAACTAGTCACATCCGGCACCTTGCACCTCGTCTTACCAACCTTGAATTATCGTCACAATATTTGCATAATTAAAATATAGTTTATAACTTTAACAATCGGTAGAAATTCTATTAATTATTAACGCCGTTTTTATAGTGTCAATACCGGACGTTTGGGTCAATTTGGTATTCTGCAATAATTAATCGGATGGGGAAGGGAGATTGTCTTTTTATGCTTAATGCTTATGTGTGAAATGATTATAAATAATTATGTCCATCTGCTCAAGCTCAATAGCGTTGAATTGAACGCGATGATAAGTACAGCAACTCATATCACAAAATAAAGGCAAAAATAATGAAGGATTGATTTTTATTACTTCAAATAACTAACATAATAACCCATAGAGACTTCATTGAGTGGTCTCTATTAAAACAAAAAGACACTATGAAAACAATTTTAACGACGCTCGCACTGGCGGTGATGATCATTTTCGCCGGCTGCGTAGATCTGGACGATATTTATCGTCGGTTGGACCAGCAAGAAAAGGAACTTGCTACTATTAAGACTCTGGTTGATGCCATTAACAAAAAGGTCAGCGTGGTATCATACACTGAACTATCCGACAAGAGCGGCTACGAGCTCACCATGAGCGACGGAAGCAAGATTGTTGTCAAACACGGAACCCAGGGCGCAAAAGGTGACAAGGGTGACAAAGGGGACAAAGGCGACAATGGCAAAGACGGAGATGCCAATCTCACAATCACCGAGACCGACTTCAACGTCACCATCACCTACAAGGGTGTCTCATACACTCTCTCCAAATTTTTGACCACTATGACCCTTACCACCACAAAGTCTGTGGGAAGTAAAATCCAGCTCAATATTCATGCTGCTGAGGATGACCGTCCTAATGTATGGATTGACCTGAATAATAACGCCCAAAAAGATAATGGCGAGGCGGTAACTTCGTTCGAATCGATGGTTGAATATACCATTGGTTCGCAAACCGTAACCGTTTACGGGAAGGTAACCCATATGTTCTGCAATAACAATCAACTCACCTCGCTTGATTTGAGCAATAATTCCAAGCTTGAGTTGCTTAACTGCGGATTAAATCGCCTCACCTCGCTTGATTTGAGCAAGAATACTAAGTTGATTAGTCTTAATTGCTCATTAAATAATCTTAATACCTCGCTTGATTTAAGCAGCAATACAGAGTTAGAAGAACTGTATTGCAGTAGCAATCAACTTACCTCGCTTGATTTGAGCAAAAACACCAAGTTGGCGATACTTAACTGCAGCTTCAATAAACTCACCTCGCTTAATGTGACCCACAATAAAGAATTGTTTTCGCTGTTTTGTTACGTTAATAAAATATCCGGCAGCAACATGACTACGCTGGTCAACAGCCTCCCCGACCGCACCGGCAAGGATAGTGGAAGCTTTTATGTGTTCTTCAGGAATTCCGATGATGAGAATGTCATTACTGCCGCTCAAGCTGCGGTAGCTAAAGGTAAAAACTGGTCAGTGCGGGATAACAATGGTAATCCCTATCCTCCCGGCAGTTAGTGTAAAATCCTATTGACCTCATAGTAGGTCTCTGCAGAAAACAATCGAGGGTGTCGCTTAAAACGACACCCTCGGTGTATTTATTACCAATAACAAAGGACCTAACTATTAGCCGTCGGCCATTAGCCTTTCATCCGGCTCTTAATTCTTAATTCTTAATTGCTAACTGCTAACTGCATCCCCTACTCCACCTTAACAAACTTTCTGCTCTTTTTATCGTAATTGTAAATACGCCCCTCTGCAATATTGTAATACCACCCATATAAGTGTAATTTACCTGCTCTTACTCGTGTCCGAATATAGGGATAATGCATCAAATGGCGCAATTGAAGCACTACATTCATTTTCTCCGTATACTCTTCGCGTTTCTCCAAAGGAATTTTCTTTTTAGCTATTTTCTCTTCCACAAGCTCTTTTACCGGCATTGCGAGTTCGAGCCATTTTTTCGTATGATGCAGTTTGTCCAACTCTTTCCCCATATAGAGAGCCCCGCAACCGCCACAGTTCGAATGTCCGCAAACCACGATGTTTTCTACCTTCAACTCTAATACGGCGTATTCTATTACCGCCGATGTTGCTACGAATTTTTTGGTTTCCGTTTCATAAAAAGGTACAAGGTTGGCTATATTGCGCACGACAAAAAGATCTCCGGCCAAACTGTTGGTCAGCATGTGTGGAACCACGCGCGAATCTGAACATCCGATAAATAGGGTATGCGGCTTTTGCTCACCTTTTAATCCTTCAAAAAGTTCTTGCTTGGGAATATATTCCCTCTCGTTGAAATCGCGAACAGAGTCAAGCAACAGTTCGCGTTCTTCCATTTTGTTAATTTCTTCTGATGTCATTATTTCATCTTTATTTATTCCCTTAAAGATACGAAAAAAAATATAAATTGCGATAGGGTGTTCCTGAAAATTGAAAATCTGATATATAGAAAGCTATATCGGAAGTGTTCTCCTAATACGGTCTTTTTGAGTTTCCGGCGGAGCCGTTGACCTTCTCATATACAGAAACTTTAACGTTTAATGCTTATTGATGATAGGAAAAAGTATCATTACATCGTGCCGTGAGATTAATTTGGGACAATATTTGCATATAAGACTAATTTTGCTTTCTGATATTGCAAGGTTTGAAAACTGTAAGTGGCAAAAACCGGAATTAGCCGAAAGTTTAAAATTAAAACTGACCAAATAACTGCATTGGGTCTGATGATACAAGAGCCTATGTTATCGGCAAGGCCGGTACTTTTGATGAAAACAATCATTTTACACCGACGGGTGACCATGCAACGGTTTTAGCTTTGTTCGGTGATTTATGGGATTTTAAGAATGGATAGACATGAAATAGACTTTGTGATCACCTGGGTTGATATGGAGGACCCGAAGTGGAAAGCCGATTTCACCAAGTACTCGGGTAAGATTGACAATACTACCGACTCAATGTCCGAAGCGCGGTTTCGCGATTACGGATTGCTGAGATATTGGTTTCGCGGTGTGGAGAAATTTGCCCCCTGGGTGCGTAAAATACATTTCGTGACTTGTGGGCAGAAACCGGAATGGCTTAATGCCAACCATCCAAAACTCCATTTAATACACCATGCTGATTATATTCCCAGGCAATTTTTGCCGGTTTTCAGTTCATCTTTAATAGAAATATACCTTCACAAAATCCCCGATTTGAAAGAACATTTTGTCTATTTTAACGACGATAATTTCATCATCAAAAATTTGCCGAGGGAAAGATTTTTCAAGAACGGCTTACCAAATGATATTGCAGCTTTTACTTTCAACAGCGGAATAGGATTGTGGTATAAGTGTTTGACAAACAACATTCGCATAATAAATCGCAGATTTGATAAGAAGGAAATCCTGAAACGTGATCATGACAAATGGTTTCACCCATCGTACGGGAGTAAAATCAGGTATACGCGTCTCATGCAACCCTTGAAGAGGTTTGTAACTCTACGCACACCACACAACGCTCATCCCTACTTAAAGTCAACTTTTGAAGAGGTGTGGGAGTATGCTGAGCCGGAACTAACCAAGATGTCGTCAAATCGATTCAGAAGCCCCGAAGATTATACTCAAGAGTTGTTCCGAACTTGGCAGATTTGTCGCTCAAATTTCAACCCATACAATACTTATCAAGATACGAAAATGTTTCCGCTTATCATAAAACCCAAACAGGCAGTTGAGGCTATTCGCAATCAGTCATACAAGTTGGTCTGTATCAACGATAATGCCCACATTCGAAATTATGAGCAAGTGATGTCGGAGATTGAAACTGCGTTTGAAAGCATCCTTCCCGAAAAGTCGAGTTTTGAAATATGAAGATATCCGTCATCGTCCCTTGCCATAACGGCGAAAAATATGTGGAAGGCTGTTTAAGAACCTTGGCTTCGCAAACTTATAAATACTTGGAAATTATCATAGTTGACGATGGCTCCTCTGACCGCTCACTTAGTGGGATAGAGCAGACTATAGCATCAATGATGCCAACCGTTTTGCTTATAAAACAATCCCACAAAGGGGTTTCTTCAAGTCGTAATGTCGGAATGGATCATGCAAGTGGTGATTATATCCATTTTCTCGATATTGATGATGAGATAAATAGTGAGTTTTATGAGATGTTGGCGGAAACTGCAAAAACTACAGCATCGGACATTGTTGCTTGTAATGTAATAAACGAAGCAAAGCCTCATAGGAATATATCTTACGAGGTGACTGAGATTGTTACAAGCACAGAGGAGCGTCTAAGGGCACTGAAACGAAATGCGAGTTTTTAAATGAGAGTGGTGTGGGTGTAGTTGGTTGATATGTAGGTGGTTGGGTAGTTTTTGGTTGGGGCGGTGTGTCAAAACGAAATGTGACATTTGGTTTACATTTGGTTTACATTTGGGGGGTGTTTGAACGGTGTGTTTTAACGTTTGGGGTTTACATAGGTTTACATTTGGTTACATTGGGGGTGTTTTTGGGTTGGATGCGGCTGCTTATAATGGTTTTTAGGGCCATGTAAGCGGCTTTTTTGTTTTTGGGTGGTGTGGTGTCGTCCGGAGGGTGGTGCCGGAATAGAGGCGTTTTAATGGTGTTCAAATGGCGGTTTAACGGGGTGCTTTGTGTGCGGATCGGAGGCTTAAAAGGAGCGGAATGAGTCCGGAGTAAAAAGAGGTGTTCAAGTCGTTAGGTTGTCACTTAGGTTGTCATTTAGGTTGTCAAAAATATGCAACCTCAAAACGAAATGCGTCTATTAGGTTGTCATTTAGGTTGTCAAAAACGAGTAAAAAAGAGCGCTATAATGAGGGTTTAATGACAAAAAAAGGCCTAAAAAAGGCCAAAAATCGCACTCAAGACCCCCCTTGTGCATAAATAAAATGCATTAAAAAAGCCCTTAAATGGCATTTAAGAGCATGTGGACTGGCGTGAAGTATGTGTTTTGGGTGTGTGTGGAATTTGTGTCGCTTTTCGTTTTGAGCATTATTCGATTATAATGGCTCCGAGAACGAGAGCTACCGCTATTATATCGTCTTTAGGCAATTGAAATGGTGTATATTTCGGATTTTCCGAGACGAGACACAGAGATTCGTTATCAGTGCCTTCTTCCACCCGCTTTATAAGTACGCCCTGGCTTTTAGTGCAAATAGCATAAATGCAGTGCCATTGCCAAAATGTAATTTCTTCGATCTTTTTACAAGCAATGATGTCGCCCGACTTAAATCGAGGTGACATAGAGTCTCCTTTGACTCTCAATAGAAAATCTGCGTTGCAAAACTCTCGAATTATATAGTAGTCTTCTACTAAAAGGTCATCATAGGCTAAAGTGCCGTAACCGGCGAATGCGGAAGTAGGAATAAGAGGAATACCTCTGTCGCCAACCTTTAAAGCAGACTGATCTTCAGTCGTCATTTCACCCTCACCTGTAATAAGCCACTCTGTTCTATATTGGGGATAATTTTCAACAATCTTTGCTATCCATTTAGCCTGGATATCTGTGTTATTCTGAAGTGCTCGAGATAAAACACCTTTGCTCGCACCAATAGCCGCCTCGAAGCGTCCAATCGATAATCCCTCATTATCAGCGATAGCAGCTATTCTTTGAAGTAATGTGCCCATACTTAAAATTAAATTGAAAATTATCCCAATAATATTTGGAAATGGGATAATTATCCCTATATTTGCATCAGGGTTTACCACTGCAACCCCAACGCAAATGTATAAAAATATGTTAAAACAAAGAATTTTCGATATAAACAAAGTTTTTACAGACATGAAAAAGAGACAAAAGGAGCTCCTGAAGAACATTCTTGAAGGACTCAAGCTCGCCGGCTATATAATTGTCGGCACCGTTCTAATGTGGGTAGCATTTTTCCTAATCTGTATTACCGGAGATCTGTAGTATGAGGCGTTATATAACCGTTAAGGGAGGACTTCAGAAGGAGATCTGCAGGATATTCAACCTCTCGAAATTTGGTGCCTGGAAGGCACTCAATTATGAGAGCAACAGCCCACGCGCATACAAGGTGCGCAAATATGCCCTGGAGAATGGGGGCCGTTACGAAGAGGAGGGGCTAACGCCTAACTGTAAAATCTATACGTCACTGTATGGGATGATATTCACGTTTCACAATGGATATACAGTAGCATACAATTCTTTGCTTAAAAGGATAAATGTTTTCATTAACGGCAAACTCGTTGATGCCAATGATGGTGCAGATATAGACCTTTTACTGTCTACTATTCAGAGCACACTCCAGCTAAGCGAAGGCGATATCAACCCCCCAATTAAAAACAGTACAAAACGATGATGGAAGAATTGGCCCGCGGTAACAGGGTCAGCGACTATCGCACCCTTACCCCAAGTGAATTATGGGATAAATACCAAAAATATAGAGAGAAAAATCGCCCGGGAAACAGTGTTTTCATAAGTCTCATAGATAGTGTTTTAGGTTAATTATAGTTAAGTGTCGCGGGCGATGTGCCGCATAGCTCAAATGGGAGAGCACCGTGACGGTAAATGTGGGTTCGAATCCCACTGCGGCATCAAATTAAACAATATGGAATTCTTCGGAAACATAATAGCGGTTACATTCGAAGAGCTGACTCGAGATGACGACGGCGGTGCAATAATGAGCATCCAGTGTTATCGTTCACTTCAACGTCGCGGTCAGATCAACGTACTGCGCCCGGGTAAGGGCCTTGGCAGTCCGGCATTGATAGAGTACAGCTCAATGCCCACCCGTTTCCGAGAGAGATTCTGTGAAAAGTACGGAGATCCAACGCAACAAATCCGGGAAGAAAGGAAGATGCTCAAATTTGACGAAAAAGCGCGTATCTATTTTGCGCAGTACGTGCTGCCCGACGGCAGCTATCTTAAGGAGGACAAACAGTCGGAGTATATAATCAACGCCTCGGTGCTCAATCACCTTTGCGACATGGAGAATACGCAACGGCGCATGCGCAAGATGCACGGCAATTCCACACCGGTGAATTGGGAGGCCATTTATGGTGAAAGCGACCGACTCCGTGACGAATATGGCCACACATTGCCACAAAGCACTTCGAGACTTCGGGACAAAATGCGGCAATACCGCAAAGAGGGTTACGACTGCCTGGTATCGCGCAAGCTGACCAACGAAAATTCCGTTAAAATCACGGCAGCTGCTGCGCGCTGGCTCATTGCACGGAAGTGCTGCAAAACACCGGTACTCACGATTTCACAGATCTTCGAACTCTATAACGAAACTGCCCCTTCCAAGGGCTGGAAGCCACTCCAAAGCCAAAGCACTCTGCTTGCATTCTTCCAGCGCCCCGACGTGATGATCAAATGGAAGGCATCCGAGGGTGGCGAACTCAAGGCTCGACTCAAGTATGACCGTCAGCACTCCACTCACCTTCCTACCCGCCGCGACACTCTCTGGTACGGCGACGGCACCCGACTCAACCTATATTATAAAGCTTATCGTGATGGCAGGTATGTGCTTGCCACCACTACCGTTTATGAGGTTGCAGATGCTTACAGCGAGACATTGCTGGGTTATGCTATATCACCGGTTGAGTCCTTCGAGGTGATGCGCACTGCATTCCGCAATGCCATCGAGTTTGCCGGTCAGCTGCCATACGAGGCGGTGTATGACAATCAGGGTGGCACGAAGCGCGCCGATGCGCAGATCTGGCTTGCCCAAATTGCGACCGTGAGCCGTCCGACAGCTCCATACAATGCGCGAAGCAAGAGCATCGAGGCTATTTTCAAAAGATTCCAGGAACAAGTGCTAAGACAGATATTCGGCTTCACCGGCCAAAACATTACGGCAAAGATGGACTCCAGCAAGATCGATAGAGAGTTCATCGAGGCGAATGCGGACAAATTGCCGACATACAACGAGCTGCTTGTAATATATGCCGAAGCGCGTCAGAAGTGGAACTCGATGAACCACCCGAAATACAACCGTCCACGCTGCGAACTTTACGCTGAGAGCGTTAACAGCGAGTGCACTCAGCTCAACGAGGTGCTGCGCCGCGAACTGTTCTGGAACGTAACCGAGCGCCCGAGCAAATTTACCGCAGGTGGCATCACCATCCAGGTTGATAGGCAGACCTACACTTATGAGGTGTTCGATGCTGACGGCAATCCGGACTTTGACTGGCGCAGCCGTCACACCGGCAGGGAGTTTCACGTGCAGTATGACCCTCAGGATATGTCGGTTGTGCGACTCTGCACCAAGGATAAATACGGACTTCAGTTCGTTACCGAGGCGATGCCTTACGCCAAGATACACCGCGCCATCCAGGATCAACAGGAAGGCGAAGCGGCATTCATTCGCGCCATGGAGCGCCAAAACAAAAAGGAACGGGTGCGCCGGCAGCTGGAGTCTCACGCTCTGATGTACGAGCACGGTGTCGCCCCGGAGCAACACGGCTATCGAATGCCCAAGCTCAAGGGCATCAGCGATGCGGAGTTTGAGATGTTTGCAGATGAGATCCGGCGGGAGGATGCAGCTGAGTCGGTTGCAGAGGCCACCACTATCGAGCCGGTAACTATCGGAGCATCGCAAAAGCAGATAAGCTACCTCGATGAGGCAGATATCTGGGACAGAATGTAGGAACAACTTAAAACAAAAGGATATGACAAACGAAATGAAAGAACGGATAGCGGGGCAGCTGCGTACATACGTGGCCCGCTACGAGAGCCAAAACAAGGCAGTCAACTCTCTGAAGGATGTGTCTGCCGGTACTGTGAGCTGTATTCTCAACGGCAAATGGGATAATATCTCCGATGATATGTGGATGCGCCTCTCTGCGCAAGTCTCAGGAGGCGGCGACTGGCAGATCTGCGAGACTGCGGCATTTCGGAGCCTGATGCTCTATCTGCAGGACTCCAAGGAAGAGAGCGGCGTTATGTGGATCACCGGGCCGGCCGGCATCGGCAAGAGCACCGCTGCATCTATTTTCGAGAGCGAAAATCGCAATGTCTATTGCCTGGTATGTTCCGAGGATATGCACAAAGGAGACTTTGTCCGGGAACTTGCCGGTAAGATCGGCATTCGGACCACCGGTATGACCATCCGCGAGACTCTGCAGATGATAATTAAGGAGCTGGTCAAGCAGGATTCGCCTTTGTTGATATTCGATGAGGGCGATAAGCTGACCGACTCCGTGCTGTACTACTACATATCGCTCTATAACGCTCTTGAGGATAAGTGCGGTATGGTGTTTCTCTCGACCAACTACATGATAGAGCGTATGCGCAAGGGCGTGATGCGCGGCAAGAAGGGCTATGACGAACTTGACAGCCGTATCTGTCGCCGGTTCGTCAATTTGGCACTCGTTAATTCCAACGAAGTGGAAGCGATCTGCAGGGCCAACGGCCTGAATGATGCCCGCGCGATCCGCACCGTCCAGGCCGAAGCCTCCGAGTGCGGCAACGACCTTCGCCGGGTCAAAAAGTCCATTCACAAGGAGAAACGCAAACTATCGTTGAAATCGTAAAACGTTGTTCAAACGCTGTTCAAAATGAGAAAACGTTCACTTTCGGCAAAGTCGGTTATCCGGATAAAACACCGGACGCTCTCCCTTGGCGGGGAGTGGGGCAACTGCATCGGAGAGATTGATCGTACCGGGGTTGTCTTCTTTTGGGGAGGCTCCGGCAACGGCAAGACCTCGGCGGTTGTCAGCTTTGCCAAAGAGCTCTCAACTCATGGACGTGTGCTTTATGTCTCCCTGGAAGAGGGTTATACCTTCAGCTTTCAGAACACCCTACGCAGGTTCGACATGCAGGAGTGCAACAGCAACTTCATGGTATTGGCCGAGACTACGATTGAGGATCTGTCGAGTCGCCTCTTGCTGCCTCGCTCTCCGGAGTTCGTGGTGATTGACTCCTTCCAATACTTGCAGATGACCTATAGGCAGTATATCGCCTTCAAGGAGCGTCACCGTGATAAGATGCTGATATTCGTCTCTCACGCTGATGGCAAGCAGCCGGCAGGAAGGGCAGCTAAGAGCGTGATGTTTGACGCGGGGCTGAAGATATGGGTAGAGGGACACATGGCTTTCAGTAAAGGTCGCTTTATCGGCCCTACCGGCAAGGCGGTTATATGGGAGCAGGGAGCAGAACAATATTGGGGAATAGCAACAAATGAAATTGAAGAATATGAGGACACCGAAAGAAGTCAGAAGATGGCTGCGTCAGCAATCCTGGTATAAGGAGTGGCGCACACAGATAATGAACCTACGCATTTCGCGCAAAGAGCGGAATCGGATCCTGCGGGGTCACGCCGGCAAGGACAGCATCAATCTCTTTGAATGGCGCGACACCATTCAGGGGTATGACTGCTGGAGTTCACGCAGAGTGGAGTTATGTATTTTTTATCATGGAGGATAACATTATGAAAACACCGAGACAAATAGGTAGCTGGTTACGCAAACAGCCCTGGTATGATGAGTACCAAAAAGAGGTAATGAAGATGCCCATATTGCGTAAAGAAAAGGACAGGATCCTGCGCGGTCACAGCGGCGCAAGCAGTGTGAGCGTGTTCGACTGGGCTACCAGCGAAAAGGGCTATAATTATTGGAATCAAAGAAGCGCCGAATTCTGCAAGTTTTATTATGGGGAGTAACATTATGGCAAAGAATAGTTTTTCGCGTTTTTACGCGCTTTTAAACAAGAATCCGGGGCTGGATAAGGAAGAGCTGGTATTACAGTTCACTGACGGCCGTACCACCTCGTTACGACAAATGTCCCGGGTAGAGTTCGATGCTATGTGCGATGCCCTGCAGTATGGCTCTGAGTGGAGCCGCGAACAGGCACAGGAGCAACTACGAAAGGCGCGCTCAAGCGTGTTGCTTCGCATCGGTCGCCTGGGCATTGATACGGTCGATAACTGGAAGGGCATCGATGAGTTTTGCATGAGCGAGCGCATTGCCGGCAAGAGATTCAGAGAGCTGACGCTCGACGAACTGAACGCCCTTATACCGAAACTCGAGAGCATCATCCGTAAAGGCGGCATCAAGGCAATTCAGGAAAAGCCCCATCCCCGGGAGATAGCCAAGCTTTACTCCGTTTTTTCAAGCAATACAGTATTATCATAAATTTATAAAATCATGGAAACAAAAAGTACAGTTGTCACAATGACAATGACAAAAGAAGAGGTTCGGGAGCTGGAAGCGTTCCGCGCTCAAAAAGAGAAGGAGGCCCGCGAAGAGGCCGCCAGGCAGCAAAGAGCGGACTATGCTAAAATGGTAGATGAGGAGATCGCCCTCGCCATTCCGCAGCTGCTCGACGTATCGACAGATATCCGTACCGTCAAAGAGAAGATTTTCGAGAATTTCCAGACTATTCTCGAGCTCAAAGCCGAGATGTTCCGCACGAAAAAGGGCGAAGAGATGAACTATCAGAGTCACTCCTTCAGCAATAGCGACGGCACTATGCGCATCACCCTGGGACAGTACCTCCTGGATAACTACCTGGATACTGCTGAGGACGGTGTCCGGATGATACGGGAATACATTCAGTCCCTTGCGACCGACGAGAAGAGCCAGGCGCTTGTAGGTATGGTAATGAAGCTTTTGGCAAAGGATGCCAAGGGCACACTCAAAGCCCAGCGCATACTACAGCTGCGCAAGATTGCGATGGAGACCGGCGATTCCAAATTCATCGAGGGCGTGAAGATCATCGAAGAGGCATACCGTCCACTGCCGTCACGCACCTTCATCCGCGCGGAGATCCGCGATGAAAAGACCGGTGGATGGAAGCGGATACCCCTTGGAATGACTGAATCATAGATGCCGGTATGGGGAAGATAGAGGATAGCATCATTAGGCATGCGTTGAAAACTATTGATGAGAATGATAGTCTGCCAAAGGATCTGCGCGAAGCTCACAGCTGTTCTTATGCAGTTTCCGGCGACAATGCAATTATAGTCTGCGGATCACCACACGAAATGCAGGGGCCTATACGTAAGTTCTTAAGGTCAAATCCGGCATTCCGGGAAGTCCTTCAGAAAGAATTAGACAGAATGTATAAAGTAGTAGAGTATTAGCATGACAACAAAGAGGCGCGGAGTTAGTTACAAGAAGCGCGTTAAAGATATCAATAAGATATATGACAAGCACGTCAGAAGAGGTCTCTCAAACAGGGAGATCTGGCGCCGCTACGTATATCCTATTTATGGTATCTCCGAGCGCACCTTTTATAACATACTCCAGGCTTCTGTTGACCCCAAGAATGAAATAGCTAATGATAGTGAACTTCTGCTTTTTGAATTTAACGAGGAGGACCGGTAATGAGCGACATTGATGCCTTATTGCGCAAAATCATCAAGGATATCCGGGTGAATACAGCAGATGAGTTTGATAAAAACTTTCAGCGTCAGTCATTTTTCGGCGAAGCCTGGAAGCGGCGCAAATCGCCTGTCGGTGGCAGCAGCACCCTTATAAGGAGCGGATCGCTGCGCCGCAGCATCACGGCTACGAGCGATGCCACAAGCGTCACATTCTCCTCATCAGAGCCGTATGCTGCTATCCACAATGAAGGCGGTAAGATCGTAGTGACCGCCAAAATGAAGAAATTTTTTTGGAGGAAATACTATGAGGCTGTCGGTGGTTTTGGCCGCAAAAAGGACAAGACTTTGCGCAAGGACAAACGCAATGTAAGGCTTTCAACCATCGCGGAGTTTTGGAAGGCCATGGCACTTATGAAAGTGGGCTCAACCATCACTATCCCAAAACGGCGTTTTATCGGCACTCATCCGAAACTTGAAGAGCAGGTAAAGGATATCATCACAGAAAATATCGATGAATTTTTAAAGAACGAAATCCCTAAAATGATCGTAAAATGAGAACAGAACTATATAAGGCTATCGGCGACCGACTGCTTAATCTTACCGGCCCGAATACTGAAGCTGTGACCGATGATAAAGGCAAGCCGATAATCAAACACGTGGACCTTTGGAACCGCAACGTGGAGTTTATAGAAGAGGATGATCCTTTTCCGATGCCGGCGGTATTCGTGGAATTTGGAGAGATCCTTTGGAATCCATTCAAAACGGGCTCAGGCGAAGGTTATCGGGGCAACTGCGAGGTCAGGCTCCACATTGTTACCAGATATAAAGGATCCTCTGCGTACGGCTCCAAACACATGAAGGACGCCCTGAATGACATCGAACTGTCGGAGCGGATCCAGCGCGCACTTACCGGACTCCGCGGCGAAACTTACGACAATTTCCACATAGTGGCCACCCACACCAACCACGACCACGAGGAGATAGTCGAGGCCATCGACATCTACTCAGTACACTGCGAAAGATTTTTTTACAAGTAAAACAGGTAGGTAATGAAGGTTGATAAAAAATTAGAATGGCAGCAGTGGCTTGAGCCTTTGCTTCTGTGGAGTTATCTACAAAACGAGCTGAAGGATAAGGGAAATAATACCACAGAGTGTTCCAACTACAGCGATGAGGTACATCTTGAACTTGCGAAAAAGATCCTTTCTAAATCCGCCGTTCTCTTGATAGAGCCTACCCGCAAATGTTATGCTAAGGCTGGTTGGGCTCTCTTTAAGAAGGCCCTGGGCTATCAGGTATTCGATCTTTTCCTCTGCATCAGACGGTGCCCCTCTAAAAAAGACACTTCTATCAATAGTGTTTAAGTTACTAAAGAGCGTTAACACATGATCCATCAGGCTATAATAGCCGTAGAATTTAAAACTAATTGCTGACATTACATCCATATCAAGTTTGATTAATAACACAAATACAAAAATAGTTTTTATGAAAGATTACCCCAAATTACCACCGGAAGAGTTGATTGCAAACAACATGTGCCCGGAATGCCTTGCCCCTTTGAGATTCGAGGATGGCTGCTACTACTGCCCCGAATGCGGATACTCCGCTTGCGGGAGCGATTGATGTAAATTAAGAGAAATGAAGAAAAAAATTAAAACCATGAACGAAAGTAAAGTAAAACCCATTAGCAGCCGACTTTGTGATCTGCTATGTGATCATCCCTACTTGACGTATGATGATACTTGTGTTGCTCTGAATATAACAGATGACCAATTGCATAATGCTATCAGAAATTATAATTACAGCAACCGGTTTAACGGCAGTCCATCGATATCAAAATATCATCTGAACGATGAGGTAATAGTTTGTTTTGAGCATAAAATGCCTGATGGTGCAATTCCCATCCCAAGGGGGGGTAAAAACTCCTGAAAGAAACGAAGTTGATACCGAGCCGCAGACAAACGATCCAACCCCTATGGAAGAATCAACAAAATCTTCAAACAACAACATACCGGCAGCCGAAGCCGAGTGCGTTTGTCAGAGCGCCCAATATGACAATGTCGTGATGTATGTTTATGAACTCGCATTGTCACTTCAGGCACTGACCAAAAACCAAAGAGCACTCCTGGCTGCTTACGAAGAATACCTTAAAAATGAGGAGCAGAATAAGGCTACTTAAGAAAATAACTATGAAAAAAGTAAGTACCGTACTGTTAAAGATAGTAACAATATCGCAACGACAAAACATATTCCACAGATTCCTGAGGCGATGTAAGTCGGCCATATGTTTCCGCCCGCTATACCTGGAATCTTCGCCAAATCCGCGTCGGATTTTTGACTCATTTCGTGCAACTCATTTATCTTATTATGCTCCGATGCAAATAGAAATACTAAGCCTGCCATACCGCTGCAAAGTGAGACAAATAAAGCGATTGCCGCCAAGAGCAGGGCATTACGACTATCTGGAGAAAGTGTACGAAGAGACACCAAAGGGATTAAGGCTGTGGTCAGTGCAGCGGCTAAAGATAGAAGGAGATGTAGCAGTCCTTTCAATTTATCTGCGCGATCCCTCAGTGCTCGATTCAATTCTGTGTTGATAAATTGTCTTGTCATATTCATTATATTTATGTTTGGCAACACAAATATATGAATAAACGGGGGTTCCGGATGGCGCCCCCGTTGTTTTTTAAGACCTCAATATGTTTGATGTCGAAATGGCCGTCCTTGCGGGCGGCCATTTCTTTTGAACAAAAGGTATTGAGAAATGAAGAACGTTTTGGCGTTATTTGTGAAAAAAGGCAAAAATTTGTTGTTATTATTAAAAATAATGTTATATTTGCAATGCGTGTCGTGTGACACGAAGACGATTCCGTAGTTAATGACTACCGATTCGACGCTGGAAGGAGGATTGGCTTTGGTCAATCCTTTGACCTTTTAAATAGGCACCTTATTCCATTATTTTCCCTAATCCAAACCTCATTTATTGATTGTCCATATTTCGCAATGCGATTATATATGGATTTTTTCATAAACGCATCTGTTAGCCCAGGGTTGTCAATTATTAACCGATCTGATTGCTCGAGGCCTCTTGACATCATATTAGAAAAGGCTCTTTTACCCTTGCCGGTTGTCAATCCCTCATGCTCATACCATACGCCATTTACACTCATATCGGGACATTTGCCATAATATTTAGTTCCCTTAAGCGAGCCGTACACGCAGTCATATAAAAATTCTGCCGGACGCGACATCTTGGGTGTCATCTTTACGGTTGCTCCATCCTTTGCAAACTCTTTTGCAACCTGTAGTACCTTTTTGTAATCGTTTCCTTCCCTATCGATTAGTCTGCTTATCATAACAGTACCCTTCCCTTCTTTTATCACCTCATCTCTGTCAATGTAACATTGCTGTAGGTAAATACAACTTTCACACAGCTCATTGTCCGACACGTTGGCTGCGAGTTTCATTTTGGCGAGGTCGCAGGTTTTACATTTGCTTGTGGTGTAGGGATTGTATGCAGGGAATGTGCGCTGCTCCTTTCCGGAATTGAATCGGAACATTCCCTTTTTATCCTTGGCAAGGGCCTCTTTGCCACGCCTCATCGCCTCTTCACGTGGGGTTACAGGGTATTTGTTCTTTAGAACTTGAACCACTGTGCAACGGCAATTCCATCCGTTGAGCGGCCAGTAGCTATCCCAGAACTTGTCCGACTGCGGCAGCGTGACGCCTTCAAGCGCTGCGTGCTCCGGACGCACTGCGTCATCACCTGCAGTACGGTATTGGAGATTATACTCATCGCCGTCTTCGGCAAATCTTTCCCATTTGGAGGCCATCTGTGCCGATGCTTCCGCAAAGCCATATTCAGCTCTTAAATAATTCTTGTTATACCTTTCATCGATCGATTGAACATCTTTCAAAAAGCGTTCAAACGGCTTTTTATTGCCATTTTCATCGATCATCGAGGGTAATGCTTCATTTAATTCGTGGAAGGTTTTCATTCCGGAGAAGATCCAGTTTGACTCTTCCATTCTACTCCTCATTTTATCGCTCATTTTGCTCTTGGAAATCGCGCCATTTAGCACGCTTGAGTGGGTGTCGATAAATGAGGTTACTTCGGGTTCTGAAAGGATCTCGATGCGGAGTGATGCACCCTCTTCTTTGAAAAGAGAGGACATCATTGATGAAAATTTCTTTCGGAGTTTCGCCCTTAACTTTGGATCGATATAATCATCGTTAGCGAGCTTCATTTCCCCATGGGAAAGGATGCGGCTGTAGCGCTCGTGCAGCCCCGCATAGTCAGCGGGGCTTAGTCGAAAAAAGGTGCCGGTTTGTCAGGTAGGCTGTTCTCCATCATAGGGAGGCCTATTTCGCGGCGTTTGCCAACAGGCATGCCATATTTTTCCTGAAAGTAATTTGGATCAACTTCAAAATTATTGAGAATCATCGTTTCAAAAGCCACCATCTGCTCCGGCGTGTAATCAGCCGGATCGTCCCACTCAAACGTCAACCCTTTGACGGGGAACCCGTGAATGGCCATGATTGGAAGCAGCTGGTTATTCACGATATCGCGCACCATGTCGCAGTAGCTCTCGATGAGGTTGTCGAACACCTCCATGTGAGTTTTGCTCTGGGCATGCGAGCTACCCTCTTCGATGGTCATTGTTTGCTGCAGTACGAGTTTTGAAAGCTCGGAGTTGGCCCTGTCAACACGCTTGTCATAGACATTATAGGCGTCGCCTCGTGAACTTTCAACCAGCTCTATGTCTGTCGTATCGTCAAATACTCCCCAGGATTTTGCACCCATGATGTCCATCATGGTTGCGAGTTTGTCCTTTTCCCGCTCATCCCTGGTACTGGTCTTTGCTATTCTGATGGGAATGCCGAACATCTCAGCGAAAGTGTCCCAAAATGCCAGGGCATATTTTTTCGGAATCGTATGCAAAGCTGCCTTTTTGAACTTTCCAAGATCGTCAGCCTTACCGGCTTCAATCAGCCAGTATTTGTATGGAGCTTCGTGGTAATCTACGCCATCGCGCCAGTTGTCGTTTGCATTTTTTATGATGCGATGGTATTCCGGCACCACGTGTCTCCTCGGCATCAACCTACAACCGTCGAAATTGATGCATCCATTCGCATCAGTCTTAACATCTCCAAGTTCAATAAGGGAGTGGCCCCAGTAGATGCTCTCAAGAATGTAGTCCAACAGGTCTTTGAACCAGGTAGTATTGAGATATTTCAAAGCCTCTTCATCGGCATCGCCTTCAGGAGTTTCAAGCTTGAAACTGCGACACTTCACAAAGCCGTTGACCTGGCCTATAGCACCGGAAAGGTGCGCATCGATATCGACGTCGTTGTAGACATCGTATAGTCTGCCACGATTGGGGTTATCGTAATCTATAGCCAACTGGCAAGCCTGGCGCCAGCGTTTGATGTCATGTTCCGATAGTCTTTCGCTCTGCCGCATAAGATCTACCACAATCTTCTTGATGCGCCTGCGGTCATCTTCTTTTGCCAGGTCAAATGTGCCATGTTTTGGTGATCTTACAATTTGGGTTACAACCTCATTTGCATCAACCTTTGTCTCGTTTAAAAGCTTCTCGTTTTCCATTTCCACTTCTTTTTACCATACGTTATTTTTAGGCTTTTCGCCGCCATATCTCAGAGGCGAACCGCTCTCTCCGGTAGGACTTGTAGTCATCGGCAGATCCGGAACAACCTTACCGCTCTGAACATCTTTGAGCCAGGCGATGGCTCTGTAATATCTCTCTTTTCTTACCTCAGCGCCCATTCTTCCGGGTGCAGATGCTGCCATGTGATACAGTGCTATATCGCAGGTAAACATCACTACCAGGCTGTTGCGGTCTTCTCCGGTCTTGGCGAAAATCTCCGATACATCATATACAGGTCGCAGGTATCCGGAGATTTCTTCTACTGCCTGCTTCTCGGCCCTCTCTCTATTTATCTCGTCAGTTTGCGAGAGCACTTTTAGTGCAGTATCGCCTATTACTACCTTATAATCTTCTTCTACTACAAACATCTCTTTCTTGGCTTATTTTGCTATGTATAGCGCGATTTTATCGAAGTCCCGGATGGTTACACCCTTTTTGAATCGGCGTTGTGCAATAAGGTGTTTTAGTGCCTTTCTGGAGGCCACCTTCAGTTTCCCTTTATACAGCAACACCATGTAGGTGGTGTTGTAATCTTTTGCAGCCTTATCTGCCTTTTTGATGGCCTTTTTATATTTATAGGCCCAAATAATTTTTCTCAACCTTTTAATCATATTACCATGTATTTTTAGGAGATGGCCTTTTGCCAAATCTCGGAGTGAACGTACTTTGCCGACCTATTTTCTGGAGTTTCCAGATAGCTCCCTCGTCCGCATCCGGCGCATCATCGTGAGCCCCGCTGCCTTTTGCCAAAGCGAGCGTCTGATCAATGCCGGTACGCATGTCCGGAGAATCCTTCTCGGCTTCATTATAGTACACGAACCCGCGCTCCCAAAGAGGAGATATGTTGGTGATTCGCTCAATTTTGTCCGATTTCTTGCGCTTGTCGCCGCTGATCGGCAGCTGGTAGCCGCGAATTACACCCTCAGCGGTAAACTCATCGAGTAGTATATCCTGGATGAAATTAGCCTCCATCAGCCACTGTACCTTATCGGCATCATCTCCTAATTTCTCGTACAAATCATAGCAGTAGCGCACCATTGCACTGACTGTATCCTGGCGCACCCAACCGGTTATGTAGTGCAGCTCTTTGCCCATCTTTCCCCACATTCTGACAGCCTTGTAGTCGTTTGTGGTCTTCGGCTTGAGCGAGGGGTCTATATAGACAATCACGGCATCATAATCCTTTAGCGAGCGTGGCATCTTTTTAAATTTAATCCACTCCTGTTTGAAAATCTTGCCGGCAATTATGGGGTTATGCATGTACTCCTTGTTCCAGGCATAATAGCCCATAAAAGCAGCTGCATCTTCAGCCTCTTTTTTGGTCCATTTATCCGCCCAGGTAGGATTGCCTTGAGAGTCCACGGCATTGACGCGGATGATGTCCACGCCATCACTCTCTGTCATTTTCTGCAGAACGGAATTTTTACTGATCAGGTTGCCTGTCATAATGAAGCGTCCACGTCCAACGTCGAGCGCTCCAAAGAGCGCCTCTTTTACCCAGTTGTACAGATCTTCCACTCGTGAGGGATTCCGACATAGTTCGTCATCATCCAGATCATCGATTATTATGTAGTCCGGGCGCTGTTCCTTGTAACGCATTCCGCGCGGTGACTGACCTCGACCAAGGGCATTAAACACACATCCGTCCGCTGTAATGAAATAGCCCTCTGCCCAGTCTCCGGAGCTTTTTTGTATGCCGAAGTCATTGATTAGTCTTTGATTGAATTCAAATTCTGCCTGCAGGGACGAAAGCAACTCTTTGGCATTGTCTTCACTCTTGCCGACTACAACCATGTAATTAAGCTGTCGGGGTGTTTGTTGCTTCAAATAAATAGGACAGAATACAACGAGGTGCGTTGATTTTGCGTGACCTCTGGGCCACATCCAAACAGCTTTATAGTTGAAGTTTTTACGCAGTTTAGCTGCACCCGCGTTGTGAAATGGGGCATTGCGCGTAACCTTGACCTGACCGGTGACCGGATCGGTTTTGTTTAAGTAATGTGGAAAATAGTATTCGCAATATTTATCATAGTGGGACAATAAGTATGCGATGCGCTTCTCCTTTTCAGCCGGTGTTTCATCTACGAGAATTGTCTGAGATGTGTAGCTCTGCACAATTTTACAGTGCTCATCCCATTTGGTACGCGCTTCGTTTATTTCCCATTTTGTTGCCATTATTGATTTTTAAACTGCTCCGCGATATATAAGTCTTGGTATTTATTGAAAGTCTTGAGCAACTCAGGAGTTATTTGAGAGTCGGTTTTGGAGCAATATTCGAGCCATTTGGAGAAAGCAATGAAGACTTCTATTGCATCTACCACATTCGTCTGTTTGTCCAACTTCTGTATAACAGAAGAGAGCTTTGACAGTTTGTCGCCCAGCCCTGCCATTGCCGTGGGGTCATTCGATTCGTTGACTTGATCTATCAGGTTGTTAATTGCCATTAGAAGCTTATTGACCAACTCAGGGCGCGTGATATTTTTTGCTGCACGTGTTTCCTTCCAATTTCCGGCATTACACCATTTGCTGACCGTAACGCGTGATACGCCGACTTTGTCGGCTATCTCAATCATCTCCATTCCGGAGAGGTATAGAGAGCGGGCTAGTGATTTTCTTCTTTCAACTTCAACTTTATTCATAATAATTACAGCTGTAAACAATTTTCGTCAAAAATGGGGTTCTATCGCTGTAACGACAAACTTCTAAGCAGTTGCTGCACACTATTATGCAGCCGTTTCACACTTTCTTGCAACTCTATTTGGAGGGTGGTAACATTGCGGAAAAATTAGTGATATGAGTAAACGTGCAAGACTTACAAATGAAACTCTAAACCGTTATGGCACCTGGCTGCTTACTGCAGGTGGTGATATTGCTCAATTTGAGCGCAACCCTGTGTTGCTTTATATGCATCAGCGCGGTCAGGTGATCGGTATTATGAAAGATATCCTTGTCGAAAATGACGAGGTAATAGCAGAGCCTGAGTTTGATTGTGCTACCGAACTCAGCCGAACCTGCAAGGCGCAGTACGAATTTGGCTCCCTGAGAATGTTCAGCGTTAACATTGATATCATTGAAATGAGCGATGATCCTAAGTTTTTAAAACCAGGACAAACATCGCCAACCATAACGAAATGGAAACTGACAGAGGTTTCCCTGGTAGATATCGGGGCAAACGATGACGCGATCCGCCTCTCATACAAGGGCAAAACATTAACTCTTGCAGCAGGAGACAATCCATTACCAAAATTAATAACAACAAAAAAAGACAACATGGAACTTAAACAAGTAGCCCTAATGCTTGGGCTCTCAGACACCGCCACTGAAGCGGATGTTAAAACTAAGATCGCCGAGCTGATGGCGCAAGAGGCAGAAGCAAAGACTTTGCGCGACAATCTGGCTCAGATGACCCTATCGGCCATCACTAATGCTGTTGAAAAAGCAATCGATGAGCGCAGAATCACTGCCGATAAAAAGGACCAGTTCATTCAGCTGGGACAGAAGGTCGGCATTGATGACCTGAAAAACACCCTGGCTGCCATGTCGCCTGCCGGCAAGGTAAGTACAATGATCAATCAGAATTCCGGTTCTTCAACCGTTACCTATGCAAAGCTTTCTGAGGTGCCTGCAGACACGCTGGAACTGATGCGCAAGGAGGACCCTGAGCAGTACAAAAAACTCTACAAAGCCGAATATGGCTTCGATTGTCAAATCTAATTTTTAATATAGTATGAAAAGGTTAATGACACTATTTTTCGCCATCATGTTCAATTCATTGGTTGGCGTTATGTTTGGAGCAGCTGTCGGCGTCGGGCCGATTACTGCTGCTATCGCTATGAATGGCATCGCATCCGCTGCGAGCTTTATGCCTCTTCCTGCAAACATCTTGCGCGCGAGTGTTTATAAGGAGATATGGACTGGAGAACTCGTTAAAGCCCTTCGTGAAGGTCTTACCGGCACCTGGCTGGATGGTGTCCCGGATATGTCATCTCTTGTAGATAACGACGTAATACATCTCGTTGACGTAGGAGCCGATCCTGAGGTTTTAATAGATAATACAACTTACCCCCTCGAAATTCAGGAGCTCCCCGATGGAGATATAGCTATTAAACTTTCAAAATTTGAGACAACGGCAACCCCTATTACAGATGATGAACTCTACGCCATTTCGTATGACAAGATGGCCCGCGTGAAAGAATCTCACGTATCTGCCATAAACGAGTCTAAAATGAAGAAAGCAGCTCATGCATTGTGCGCTGCCGGCAATACGGCAAAGACACCCGTGATTGCAACCACAGGTGAGGTTGATAGCGTAACAGGCCGTAAACGAATGACCAAGTCAGATATAATTAATTTGAAGGCAAAGATGGATGCCCTCGGAGTACCCGCACAGGATAGGCGTCTGGTGCTGTGCCCGGACCATGTGCAGGACATTCTCAACTGGTCACAGCTGTTTGAAAAACAGTATAGCGCAGATACAGTAAGCGGTAAGATCGGCCGACTCTACGGATTTGATATCTATGAGTTCTCCAATACTCCATATTACTCTGCTGCAGGAGCAAAGCTCGCTGTTGACGCAACTCCTTCAGCCGGTGAGTTCAGATGCTCATTTGCATTCTATACTCAGAGAATATTCAAGGCAACAGGTTCGCTGAAGATGTACTACTCGGAGGCCGAAAAGGATCCTCTCTACCACCGCAACCTCATCAACTTCCTACAGAGATTCGTTTGTATGCATAAGAAGGCTGATGCCGGCGTGGTGATCTATTCTGCTTATCAAAATCCCCAAGGTTAATTGAATCAATTATGATACTTAAAGTTAAAAGAGCCTTTCAAGATAAGTATAACCTTGAGGTTACGTTGGTTCCCGGAGACTTGCTTCAGACAGATGAACTCGACAGAGTCAATGACCTGGTATCGCGCCAACTGGCAGAGATAGTGTCTGTTGAAAATGATGACGCCAAGGTGGCCAAAGCAGAAAAATCTGAGGAAAGCGAGTCTATCCCGGAGACAACTAAAGAAACTGAACCAAAAACAAACAAGCCTGCTCCAAAGGCAACCAAAGATAAGGAACCGAAGAAAAAGGAACCCACATCAAAGGTGACTAACAAAAAAGAGTAACAATGAAAAAGCCGTTAAGATATCTGGTTATTCACTGCACCGCCACGCCAGAAGGACGCCGGGTCAGCTCTGAGGAGATTAGACGTTGGCATATTGCCCCAAAAGAAAAGGGGGGCCGTGGCTGGAAACAGGTCGGGTATACCGATATGATACATCTTAACGGTGAAGTCGAAAGGCTTGTAGCTAACAATGAGGATGAGTGGGTGGATCTTTGGGAAATCACCAATGGCGCAAAGGGATACAACGGCAGATCTCGACATATAGTATACGTAGGCGGGCTTGCTTCGGACGCAAAAACGCCGAAAGATACCAGGACTCGTGAGCAGCTTGATTCTATGCGCGATTATGTTCTCAAGTTCCACTCAAAACATCCTAAAGTGAAGATCATTGGACACAACGAAATCGCAAACAAGGCCTGTCCCTGTTTCGATGTTCAAGAGTGGCTACTGTCGATCGGTATAAACCAAAAATGAAATGGGAGAAAAGTTAAAACAGGCGACTATAGGCAACCTCTGGTTCAAGGTGCTGTCCGGCTTTGCGATGGTGCTCATCGTAGCGGGCTTTTTGGTGCCACCTATGGGAATCATCGACGGGTCAGTATTAACCGCCGTCGGAGAAATATTTGCCTTCGCTGCTGTTAACACTGCACTCAAAGCGATGGATCAGGGTTTTTCTGCTAAGGTAAGACACAAGAAAACCACGCTTTCACTTGACAAAGTAAAAGAAGACGACGATAAACCAACTAATCCTAAGCAATGAGAAAAATTCTACCCATAGTCCTATTGGCCATGATTGTCGGCGGCTGCTGTATCCCGTCAAAGTGCGAATACTTTAACAGTATTCCGGAGCGAATCATCGAGAGGCAAGACAGCATCGTGTTCTTTCCCATGATAGTACCGGTGCCGATTCCGGCAGAAGAGGCTGCCTCAGAGGTTTCGGTTACTGACACCTCGACTATCAAGACATCGGTGGCTGAGTCAACTGCATGGGTAGAAGATGGGCGACTGCATCACAATATGCGTAACCTCTCTGATCAGATGATTCATATTGAAATTAACGTGCCGAAACACATCTCCACACAAAAGGAGTATTTGACGCGTAACATGGTTAAAGAGGTCGAAAAGCAGCTTACATGGTTTCAAAAAACGCTGATTTATATTGGTGGTGCAGCCCTCACTGCACTACTTGGAGTAGCAGGATTTAAACTGATAAGATGGCTCAGTATAAAGAGGTTCAAATGATGTTCAATTTGTATTTAAACAATAAACAAACAATTAAAAATTAAAATTATGCAAGGATATGTAAATGGAAGTGACTTGTTGATGTCATTTGCCGGCAAAGCGGTCGGACATTGTACTACCCACTCGGCTACCTACAATACCGAAACAAAGGACGTTGCTGTAAAACCTGCGGCAAGCGTTGCAGCAGGCAATGCATCGCTTTTTAAAACAAAGCGCATTACCGGTCTTTCGGTTCAGGTGAAAGCAAGTGGTCTCAAGTTCTACAACGAAACCGAAAGCGGATTCAAGGCAGCACTGGCTGCTTGGAAAAACGGCGCCCCCGTAGCCGTAAAACTTTTTGAACGTCAGAATGACGCTACTCCTTATTTGACCGGTAATTTCATTGTTTCGACCCTCGAGGAGACAAACCCGGCAGCTGAGGATGGTACCTATGATATAACTCTGGAGAATGATGGAGCGGTAACCATCGATGAGACCAGGCTCGATTTGCTTGCCGGCACTCCCCAAGGTTAATTGATGCGTTATGACTAAACAGGTAAAGATTCAAGGAAAGGAGTACCCATTTCGAGTAACAATGGGAGCGCTATTGCGCTTCAAGCGCCTAACCGGCAGGGATGCATCTACTATCACTGATGAGGATTTGGAAGGTCTTATAGCGTTGTTCTACTGCTGTATTGCCTCTGCTTGCAATGCTGATGGTGTGGAGTGGCCCTACAGCCTAACCATGTTTGAAGACATTCTGACAGAGGATGAGGTGAAGGAGATGACAAAGCTGATGGCGCGAGAGAATCCGGAAGACTCAAAAAAAAAGGAGCCGAAGGGCAGTCGATAGAGTCGCTCTTGTCAATAGCATTGGGGTGTGTCGGGATGAGCTTGGATGATTTTTGCCGATGCACCCCTTTTGAGTTCAAAGGCATATATGACGAATGGTTCAATCGTACGAAAGATGCCATACGGCGCGAATGGGAAATAGGAAGAATGATATCGCTCAATGTCCTGGCTCCATACAGCAAAAAGAGGCTAAAGCCTACTGATATATGTCGGTTCTCCTGGGATGATGATGAGGATACTTCCGTACCAAAGGGCACAAGCAGCTATGAACGAATGAAAGAAGTTGAGAAAAGAGGTTAGACTCCATTAGGGTGTTCTTTCCACCATTTGATGTAGCCTATCAGCCAACGAATGGAAAAATAAGCAAGTAACATTACAAATGCCGTAAGAAACGGCCCTGCCGCAACAATAAGTTCAACGATATTTGACAGAAACTCACGCATAGCACTACAAATATATAATTAATTTTCAAATGTCCCAAACTGTAGCGTTTAAAATAAAGATAGAAGGTTCAGATTCCTTCAAAATTGTAACAGCTGATGCCGGAGAAGTTGCAGAGGCCATCCGTAAAATCAATCAAAGGACCAATGAGTTGAACGGAAACCTGGTTAACACTGCTGCGGCAATGCAAGTGGTGGAAAACTTAGGATCAATGTTTGCCAGACTGGAATCCGCAGTAGGTACGCTAACATCGGGTTATAGAGAGCAAGCAGAGCATCTATCAAAGCTGAAGAGGATAATGCGCAACACTATGGATGCCACAGAAGATGAGATTGATTCTGTTAGGCGACTCATTAAGGAGCAGGAGCGTAAAGGTGTTGTTAGCGAGGAGGCTCAACTGGCTGCTGCACAGGAATTGGCCACATATCTGACAATGTCGGACAGCCTCGAGGCTATTTTGCCGACAATGAACAATATGATTGCCCAGCAGCTTGGCATGGGGGCAAGTGCCGAAAGTGCTGCACAGATAGCTATGATGTTGGGTAAAGTAATGAACGGTCAGGTTACGGCGTTGAGCCGTAATGGTTATGCATTCAGCGAGGCACAGCAGCACATTCTGCTATACGGAGATGAGATGGAGCGTGCGCATATTCTCTGTCAGGTGGTAGATGAGTCTGTAAGTGGAGTTAATGAGTCAATGCGGCAGTCTGATGCCGGAAACATATTGGACATATCAAACGCCTTTAATCAGGTAAAAGATAGTGTTGGACAAGCCCTTAATTTTCTCTCTCCCTATCTTAAATCACTTGCTAAATTTGGTCAGGGCATAACAGGTGTGTCACAACTTGTTATTGCTAAGAAGGAACTTTCCAAAATGCAAGGCATTGTTGCGGCTAATGCCAAAATAGAGGCTGCAGCACAAAAAATGCTTGCCAAAGTGGGTTATCAGGCAGCTGCCGGCACTAATGCACTCAAGGCCGCTACCATAGGTCTTAAATTGGCAATTGGAGGCATTTTAATTGCCACCCCGATACTTATATCTCTCTTTGCCAAACTTGCCAATAAAGGCAAGGATGCTGCAGATGGTGTAGATGCTGTAACTGAGGCACAAGAAGAATACAAGCGGGCATCTATTGATATCAGGACAGAGCTCTCGCTCGAGTTGATCAAATTGGAAGAGTTGATAAAGAGCAAAAAGGACACTGCTGATATGATAGAGCATCTAAACACCACATACGGCAACATATTTGGCACCTATCAAACCGCCTCTGAATGGTATGATGTTCTATCGGCCAAATCTGCTGCTTACGCTAAAAAATTAGGGGAGGAGGCGAAGCAGGCATCTCTTGTGGAAACGAGAGAAAAGAAAAAAGATGAAGAAAAGGAGTTGTTAAACCAGAGAGAATCGTTAGTAACTGAACGAGATAAGTTCATTGAAAACTACAAAAACAAAAAAGACAAGCTGCCAAAAACGGTTCAGCTCGAAATGGAGATCGAGATCAGGAACTATGGCTATGCGTTGTCGCAACTGGATGACAAAATTTCCAAAAAGAGAGGAGAAATAAAAGATATTGATTCAAAAATCGACGAGGCACAACAGGTAATCAATGAGCAGGATGATATTATCAATCAAGGTACAACCGACGAAATTGGGCCACTTCCCGACCCCAAATTCGTTGCTAAACTGGAAGCCGAAGAGGAAAGAAGAAAGAAAGCTCAAGAGGATGCGGCAAGAAACAGAGAAAAAAAGGCAGCTGATCTTGCAAATTATAAAAAGGGTGTCAGTTCGGCTGTCGAAATATATGAAACATTCGGCAGCAAAGAGAAAGATATAAAGAAGATTGACAAACTAGAGGATGACACCACAAAAAAACCTCAAGGGTTTAAGCAATTAAAAGAGTCTGACAGATTAATCGAATTGCGGAACAGTCTCGCAGAACTAATCAGAGTCAAGGGCGCCAATGACCCTGAAGTTAGAGCACTGATTGACGAGTTTAAAAAAGAGTATAATTCACTGATCGAAGCTGCTCAAAATGACACAAAAGACAAGGCTACGAAATTCAACATAAATGAAATAGTCAAGGCTGCTGAGGAAAAAAAGAAGGCGGGTGCAGAAACTGTAGAGTTGGACGCAATGCGCAGTGGGTTGGAATCACTCGTTAATGCCTATGGTGTGGATGATCCTCAAGTACAGGCACTAATTGAGGAATTTAAAAGAAAGCTGTATGGACACAATGCAAAGGGTGCGTACAAAACCTTAAAAACAAAGTTGCCCACATCGGCTACTGCCCTGAATCAGCCTAAACCGATAATAGAAAAACTCCCAAAACTTCCGGAGATTAATACCGAAGATCTAAATTTTGAAGACACGATTCTTTCAGCAGAAGATGCTGCAAGTGCTATTGGAGCCCTGAGCTCTGCTATGGGTAGTTTGAAGGGTTTAGTTGGCGAAGGCGCTGCCGGCTGGCTGGAGTGGGGTGCAAACATTCTGCAAGCAGTAGCACAGGCGCTGCCGGCATTGGCGACCTTATTTGCAGCCAACACCTCCGTTGCAGCAGCCGAAGGCGCTGCCTCAGTTGCATCTACTCCGATTGTGGGCCCCATTATGGCAGTGGCTGCAATAGCATCCATTGTCGGCGCCATAGCATCATTACCGAAGTTTGCCCAGGGTGGTCTTGTGTATGGCCCTACATTGGGTTTATTCGGTGAATATGCCGGAGCATCGAGCAATCCGGAGGTGGTTGCTCCTCTTGATAAGCTTCGCGATATGATAGCGCCGCCATCAGCTGCATTTGGCAAAGTTGAATTTGTAATAGAAGGTCGCAACCTTAAGGGTGTTCTTAATAGAGTTAACAGAATTGATTCGAGAAACAATGGCTAAGTACCTGAGATATTATGATGAGTTTTTATCCCGGGATGGCCACATCGTAAGAGTGGAGATCCTGCAGGAGGCTGATGTGCCATTTGTGCCGGTAGAGTTGGATGCCAATAGCTCTCTTGTAATAGAATGGGCAGAAACGGATAAAATAACACCTATTCAGGGCTCAACCGCTACTCTTGTGGTAAACTGCGCTAGTGATCGACAATTTGTCGATCTTGGCACAATTGTGAGTGCTGATGCAGTACGTCTCGATATTTATAGGGATGGATCCTTGTACTGGTCAGGATGTCTCGATTCGGAGATTTACGATGAGCCCTATTCTTCCGGAAAGAATTATGATGCCACACTTGTGTTCTCCGACTTCGGTGTGCTTAACCGCGTCAAATGGTCACGCACTTCTTTGGAGTCATTTGACACTATTCTGAATGCGGCAATTGCGGCATCGGGTATAAATTATACCGGTGTTATAAAATACATATCCACTAGTGGCTACATGTTCAGCGCCACTAACTTCGGCACAGAAATCAGGCTATTGAATGAGAATTTCTATGACGAGGAGGCTCAGCCGATGACTGCCTTCGAGGTTCTTGAAGGAATACTACAGCCCTTTGCTCTGCGCATAATTCAGCGTGCCGGGAACATCTATATTTATGATCTGAATAGCCTCTATTCTCAAAATCCTACGCAAATACAATGGTCGGATACAGACGCGCATCTTTCAAAAGATATAGCGTATAATGATGCTACGGTGCGCTTTAGTCCGTATGCTGACGACAAGGCTGTTGATGGCACTGTAAAGGTAAAAACCGTTGATGGCACCGGATACATGGTAAAGACAAGCTATGAGGGTTCCGTTGACCGGGTTCTCGATGGTTTTATAATACGCAAGGGCTCGTATGTAACTGCAGAAGGTCTTACGCTTGAATCGGGAGTAGAATATTTTGACATAGATGCGCAATATTCCGGCAGCGATGCGCAGGGTGTGCTTTGGGGTTACAAGCAAGGCGAGCGTGCACTTGAGGATGGAAATATTGTTCAAGTCCTGAATTACCCTCGAAGTGCCGTCGATGAAAACCTTAGTTTCATAGGTGCTAAGATATTCGCCACTCCTGGCAAGTGGCTCAATTATGTAACTCCGGTAAATGGTGTAAGGGATAAATTCAAACTGCGCATTAACCTCGATTTTCTATTTGATGTGAGGTATAATCCTTTCGAAGATGCCGGAGATTATAACGAGAAAAGCAATTTTAAACTGATGTCTAAATGTCGCTTCGTGTACGTGCCGGTGTTGGTGACATTGCGTGATGCTAACGGCAATGCGCTATTTCATTTGGACAACAGGAGTCTAATAGCAAGCAGCAACCTTCAGAGTTCAAGCGGGCGCACCAGGTGGGTTGTCGGAGCCGGTACACCTGGATGTTTTTGGCTAGCGTATTACGATTATAAGGACCGGAAGGACAAATGTGGCATCGGTGGCTGGGCGCGAAACAAAAAGGCAATCGGTCAAAGCTACGACGCTATACCCGAATCATGGCAGCAAATGGAGGACGGCGAATATGCACCACTGCCACCGGTAGGCGGATATCTTGAGATGGAAGTTTATTCCGGAGCTTACATTTGCGGTAAGAACGGCCAATACACGGATATTTTACAGAAAATTCGCTGGGTTGCCTACAAGGATGCTTCCATAACGCTGGTGCGTAAGAATGGTTTGCCGGTCGATATGGAGGACCAGGAAGATATAGCACATATCAACAGCTTGGCCTTTGAGAAGTGCAGCATTGATACAATCATTGGAACGCTCGATCCGAAGATATCTTCCGTGTCAGGCCGCGGTATCATATTTTCTGCCTCAATGATTCACGAGCAGTTTACGCGCGCCGGGATTACTGATAGATTGGAGAAACTCCTGCTTGGTACAATTTACAGTCAATACGCTCAGAGACACACTAAGCTATCCGGCACAGTGACACTTCTTTCGGGCTTTGGGACTTACTCCGATGCCGCATCCGAAGGCAAATATATATTAATATCAGATATGCAGGATCTGCACGCAGATGAAAGCAATATGTGTATTGTAGAATTATCTGAGGAAAATTATGAGGGGATAGATTATGAGTAATTTCTATAGTAGAACTACTGCTGTATCAGCAAGACCACGCTCGAGGAGACTCCGTGAGGCCGGCTACTATGCTGCTGTGTCTGCAGCTGCTTTGGCAGCGCAGCCACAGGGCATTCTACCACCTGCAGGCGCACCTTACTTTGATGAGATCCGTGGAGCTTCGGACGACATTCTCGGCATCAAGGCACTCTATGAACTGAATATCGTTCAGACAGCCGCAGTTGGTGAAACAGAGGAGACAGTAAAGAACATAAGCGAGATCTTACGTCATCTATGGCTGACAAATGTTGGCACTGAGGATGAGCCAATAATAGCTATACGATCTGATTTAGGTATATATAGTGATAGTTTCTTGACCGCAGGAGGGGCATTTCCTGGCGAAGAAGGTAGCAGCGGGGGTGTAACAGAAATTCCTATAGCATCCGACACTGTCCTCGGTGGCATTCGCACAGGTTACACTGAAGCATTGGTTGAATCGAATTTATGCCTGGCGGTTTGCGTAACTGAGGATGGTAAAGCATATGTGCAGGTTCCTATGGGCGCATCAGATTCGGTTGTTGCTCCAGGTAATCATACGCATACAGGATATGCCGCAACATCGCATAACCACTCTGCAGATCAGATAACCAGCGGTACCCTGAACATTGCCAGGATACCAACTGGTACCACTGCAGTAACCGTGGCATTGGGTAGCCATACACATAGTCAATACGTCACGGCAACGCACTATCACCCTGCATCACATATCACAAATGGAACTCTTGATATTGCCCGGATACCGACAGGTACCACTTCTACAACTGTGGCTTTGGGTAACCATACACATACAGGATACGCTGCAGCATCGCATAACCACTCTGCAGAAAACATCACAAGTGGCACTCTGAGTATTAGTAGAATTCCTACAGGTACTACTTCCACAACCGTAGCCTTAGGTAATCATACGCACTCTCAATATGCTGCATTAGCTCATAACCACGCTGCTGAAAACATCACAAGCGGCACATTGGCCATTGCCAGGATCCCTACCGGAACAACCTCTACAACCGTAGCCCTGGGCGATCATACGCATAGTCAGTATATGTTGACAGCATCTTTCTCCGCGCAGGCCATAGTTGAGAAACTTGGTACGACACCGGTAAACAGAGCAACCGGCGATGCTGACGGCAATACGATCTCCTCCTCCTATTTGAAACTTTCCGGTGGCACGTTGACTGGGGATCTAACAGCTCAAAATATCACTCCGGCTGCCAACGCGACTTATAACCTTGGCACTAAGGTTAAATGTTGGAAACATGGCTACCTCACAAGGTGGTATCCGAAACCTAATGACGAAACAGTATACATTGAATTTGACACAACAAAAAGTGCGTTCAAAATAGTAGGCAATATCTACTCTACAGGCGCAATTACGGCAGGAGCATAATATGGGATATAGTGGAGGCAAAATAACTCGGCCGGTAAAGATTAATAACGGCGCAGGTGATGTCGAACTGGCAATAGGTGTTAACAGTGGCGACTACAAAACTCTTTGCACAAGCACGAAGATCAATCCTTGGGCAAAGTATAAGCCGACCAATTTCAATACGTATGGCGAAACAGGCAAGTCCGTTGCCGGATCTATGTATTGGAAAGGCATCGATGGAAAATGTGGCTTTGCATTCCCGGTATACTATAGTCTTGGCAGCTTATCTACGGGATTTATCCGTGATATGTATTACGGTGCTACAAACGTGCCGATATGGGGGCGCAGCTTTCCTACGTCGCAATTCAGAGCGTTAGATTTTGACGGTTATGATCATAATTCAGTAAATCCTATCGGTGCAATAGCTGCTACGACATTCGCGCTGGATGAGTATGGACAGATGCAGATATCATTTGACACTAATGCCGTTGGCGCAGACAATCTCAAATACAGCGATTTCGTTATAGATGGGGTTAGTGTATCCACATTTTACCCTTCCGTGCTTTTAGTGAGAGGATCTAACTACATTGTCTGCTCTTCTACCAGCAGGCTAAGCGACGGTTCATTCGAGATCAACCTCACAAACATGGCACCTTACACCGGCCAGTGGTATTGCATACCATTTTTGTCAAGCGTACAATTGTCTCAAACCGGGCAATATGGTTACGGAATTTACATATCGTGCAACATCAATAAGGTTTTGATAACTATTAATCAGTACCAGCCGGTACTTGTAGCATCTGTAGATGGAATATGGAATACAGCATTTACATCCGTTGCATACTCATGCACAGTAACAAACAATAAAACCTCTTCGCACACATTTAACAACTTGGAGATTGCCATAGTGCGAACTACAGGTACGCAGGATCCTTCTGCAGGGACTAAAGTGGCATCAGCTTTCGTTAGCTCTTTTACTCTTCCTGCAGGGCAATCGACTATTAAAACAGGCAACATATCTATCACAAAGCAGTCAGGTTATACTTATTGGATAGTAGCGTTAGCGACCGGGTTAGGCTGTGATTATAACCAAATTGAAGAATCAATATAAAATCATATTTATGAAAAATGAAGACATAATTCAACTTGTAAATGCCGGCGTATTGGGAATTACGACTCACAGCGTATCACCAGCCCACGCATATAAGGTTTACAAATTCAAAAAGGCACTCAGAAGTGCTTATAACCTCATCCATGAGTCCGAAATGGCGGCGATTTCAGAAGTGGGTATAGAGGATCCATTAGCCTTCGATGCTCGTCTTGCTGAGCTCAAAGCAACTGATGCTCCAACACAGGAACAACAGAAAGAGTTAGCCGACAAGGTTGCCACTATGGAGCGCCTCAATGCCATGAGAAAAATCATTTGGAACGATGATGTGACACTCCAGGATGTCAAAACAATTCCTTACCAGGAATGGCATAAGTTGCAGGAAGAAAATAGGCATGCTAAAATACACGGACAAGCCGTGGACATACTTTCGGGAGATGTTGAGTACTTGCTCGAAGGAGTCCTTTGGGAGCCATTTGAAGAATATTTAAACAACATTTAAAAGCTATTTATATGGAAAATAAACCACTGTTTGGACGCCGCATTGGCAACACCTTCCCGGTGACATTAAATATTCACACAGCTGGAATAGATGGGTTGCTCGAAGATTATAGCGTCACTTTGAAGCTTATTAACGAATCAAATTCAAGGTCAATTTGTCCTGTGGAGTGCACAATCACCGGCAATCAGATTGAATTCAAAATCACTGCTAAAATGCAGAGAACTCTTGGCGTCGGCCAATACACTCCGGTTATTTCAATTGCTGAAGATGAAATTGACTTTGCCGAAGCTGACTGGTACAAATCAATAGAAATATTACCACACAGTTATCAAGAATACTCCCGACCATCAGAAGACATAGAGGCAGGCCAGGTAGTATTGTCCGGTAATATTGGTATTGGTGGTGGTAGTTGTGTGCAATCAGATTGTGACGTTGATGATCCAAACGATCCAGCATACATACACAACAAGCCAATCATTGAAATCATTGAAGATGCAGCATATGTTGCCGGAGAAACACTTAAAATGATACTCGGAACAGGACAACTCGGAGTTGCTATTTTAGGTTAATAAACAAACTTTTAAAAATTAAAATTATGAGTTACGAAAAATTAAATTTACAGGAAGGCGATGTTCTAACCGCCGAACACATTGCGCACATTGAAAACGCAATTGAAACACTCTCAAACGCAGGGAGTGGTAGTGGAGAAACAAAGATAATTGATGGTACCGGTATGGTCATATTTGATACTGGCGGTGTACCTGATTTTCAGATAGAAGTATTAGGTAGTGAATTCGAGTCAATTTTCAATTGCACCCCACAACAACTATCCGATTTTCTTAAAAGCGGAGGCAGACTTGTTATTGAAAATCTTACTCATACAATAAGGAATGGCTCCTTAAGTATAGATGTACCTATGAAAATCAATTTTACTTGCGGAATGTGTGCAGACATTACGGAATTTATAGCAATAGAATATGGAGTTTCTCTTGCAGAGGGAGATTTTGTGCACATTTATAAAGATGCAGTTGTACATATCTCTATTTATAATGTATCAATTATGCCGCCAGAAGAACCGGTATTAAAAATTGGATTCACTTATTATATGTATGCTTAATCTGTAGTTTATTATGGCAAAAGTGGTTAAACTTAAGGATAGTAAAGGGGAAGAACAGTACCCGATTACTACAGGTCAAGCGGTTAAGCTAAAGGGCGGAAAGAATTTGGATACGGCAATGGGCGAAAAGGCCGACAAAAAATCTGTGTTGACAAAAAACGAGGTATACACAAAGGACCAAACGTATAGCAAGCTTGAGGTCTTTAGTAAAAACGAGACATATTCTAGACAAAGCGTCTACAGAAAAGACGAGGTTTATAATAAAACAGAGGTTTATCCAATAAGTGAATCTTATAACAGATTTGCTGTACAATCATTAATAGTTCCAATAAATGTTGGGGTAATTACAGATAGAGACTTTACACATGAGGCATCTAATGAAAAAACTGCTATGATATGTCATATAGCGAGCAAGGATGTTATCAATATGTCTTACAGAAACAACATAGCAGGTGATGAAGACATAAGGCAGTCAAATTTTGTTTTTTTTGTAAATACACATTATGCTGATTGCGCCATAAGCCTTCCACAAGGGTGTATTGCTGAGTCTCCAACTCTTTTAGTACCGGCTGGTAAAATTGTAATGGTCATATGTCAAGAGTTTGGTTTTTCAAACATATTAGGAAGCGTTGGGGCTAAACTTGTTATAAGGGCATACCCTCCAATGACTGTTATATAATGAGTTAAATTTGGTATAAACAAAGAATAAGCACTATGATAACACTAACAACTATATCTCTCTTGCTTTTTACCGCCTTTGTAACAATAAGTGTTATAAAGTTTGGGCTGCTCAGCAGCTGGAGTGCGTATGGCCTTAAATGGGCAGAAAGGTACCCGATACCAAATTTGAACATTTGGTCTGCTGTTAACATAGTTGTCGCCATGCTCTTGCTTCCACCCATGATCGAAAGAAGCGCAGGTAGTCCTTGGCAATTTTTAGGCTTCTTTGCTCCGCTGTATTTAATTGTAGTTGGTCTTACGCCAAATTTTGAAAAAGTAGACGGGAAATGGACTAGAGAGGGCGTAATCCATACTTTTGGAGCCTTAGCTTGTGCTATAATGTCAACTCTCTGGATGGCTTATGAATGGTGGGTAATGCTTATCACCACTGGAGTCGTGCTACTACTTGCTCTTACAACAAAGAGCTTGCGCGAAAGCATAGTGTTTTGGAGCGAAATGGCGTTATTTCCTGCCGCATACGCAGTTTTATTATTCCTTTAGTTAGGTCTATGAATTACTAAACAGGCATTCAAAAGTCAATTAAATATCATTTGAATGCCCGTTGCGTGCTAAATTAAACCCTCAATTCGTTTTGATTCTACATTACCGCATTTCGTTTTGAAAATTGACGCATTTGGTTTTTGCGATTATACGTCTTGGGCTAACCAATGTCGGTAGGAGAGGGAGTGCCTGGAGATTTCTTTTCCGTCGGGATTTTTTAATGGAACATGGGTTGAGATTTGATGAAACTCGCATTTCCGGAGAGGATCGAGTTTTTTCCTTACAGGCTGTCTATTTTGCCAAAAGCGTAGCCACAGAGCCACGAGCCACCTATTATTATCGCAAAAACGAAGGATCAATCATGAATATTCAGTCGGCTGAACTCAAAAAACGCCGGCATGCCGATTGGCAGCGAGTAAAGGAGTTTTATATTTCATTCGCCGAAGAGCATAAAATTAAAATTCCCGGCATTCCCACAGGAAAACTTTCGCGATACATTCTACGCTGGTTTAAGTAGTTGTCCATTAGCTGTTGGCAATCAGTCATTTGCTGTTGGCTTTTGGCACTCTTTCTGCTTAAAAAGAACTCCAACGCTCGAACTCAGCCCCCGCACCTATCTTTTATTTATTATCGCTTTTTTG